>OLSG01000143.1_pt1 | contig 88231 bp, 80 predicted proteins | sample 1673041 | NCBI WGS metagenome assembly OLSG01 (sample SAMEA3136749, study PRJEB25190) | human gut metagenome | reverse complement strand
TCCTGCATTTAGCCTCGCCCCCTTTGCCCGTCCCCGTACATATCGTGCTGCACCAAGGAAGAATAGTAGCTGTTGATGGTGACTGGGGCATTATACAGCGCCGCCAGCAGATATTTCTTGATGTTGCGGACATAGGTGGTGTTGTCCTTCATGCAGTCCATGACATACTGAACATGAGAACTGTCCAGCTTCAGGAACCGGGATTTGACCACTTCTGCCGGATAATCGTCCCCGGCAATACGGATCGTCTTGCGGGCAGAACATACGGTATCCACGATCAGCTCCGTGATCTCGTCCAGCATCTCATGGTCAACACGGTCACTGTTTTTCCAGAAGTCATATTCGATATTCTCTAAAATCAGTTCTCGATAGCTTTCTCTTGCTCCCATCCCATCCGTTCCCATCCTCGCCCCTGCGGGGGTAGGGGGATTTGATTGGATAGGATTTGATACTTCCGTACTTGATAAATCAGTTCTTGATGGATCGTTACTTGATTTATCTTTATTTAATTGGGCGGGTTCTTCCTGAACAGGCGTGACCAATGTTGGGTTTGCCTGTACGGGATTTTCCCGTATAGGTTTTTCCTGTGCAGGCGTTGGCTCTTTAGGTTGCTCCAAAATGGTGTACTCAATCGAGCCGAGCTGACCGTTTGCGCCTCTGACGCGCTCACGGATCAGATAGCCGTGTTCCTCCAGCTCCCGGATGCCGCCACTGATACTGTCGATACCGTCCTTGCAGATACGGGAAAGCCCCTTCATGGTGTAGTCCCAGTTCTCCGGCAGGGACAACATGAGGGAAAGAAGCCCCTTTGCTTTCAGCGACAGGGACATATCCCGCAGATGATGGTTTGACATGACCGTGTAATCACGGGTCTTTTCAATACGGAAAACTGCCATCTTCGATACCTCCTTCCTGTGAAGATAAAAGTGTTGATTTCGATGAAAAAAGCCTCCGTTTTGCCTCTCGGATGTGTTCCATAGGAAAACATCCACGCCCGCCTGCTTGCAGCAGTCTGAGAGGGAAAAACAGAGGCTTTCGCACCCTAAGTGATACAGTTTTGAGACAGGGACAGGTGCGGGTATGAAAAAACGCCATGGGACGGTTGCCTATGGCGTGAAAACAGGAAAAGGGCGCTGATATTTGCATATCAACGCCCTTTGAGCCTGTCAGTATTTGATTGTTTCGACTTCGCACCGTGTTTGCACCATGAAAAACATTGATTTTACTGACTTCTTCAATGTTTTCTTATCTGGTGCTACCATTTGGGAACCGCTTTTTGTTGTTCTTTGCGCTGTTTAGTTGTTGCTGGCGTTCGTGGCGCGGAGGGTGACGTCGTGATAGCCGCCCTCGACGATGCTGGTGGCGGAGACGAGCGTGAGCTTCGCGTTCTTCTGCAGGTCAGGGATCGTCGTCACGCCGCAGTTGCACATGGTCGACTTGACCTTGTAAAGGCTTCTTGCGACGTTATCCTGCAGGGAGCCCGCGTAGGTGACGTAGGAATCCACGCCCTCTTCAAATGCAAGGCCCGTCTTGCCGCCGAGGTCGTAACGCTGCCAGTTGCGCGCGCGGTTCGAGCCTTCGCCCCAGTATTCCTTGACGTACACGCCGTTGACAAGCAGCTTGTTCGTCGGCGATTCGTCGAAGCGAGCGAAGTAGCGGCCCAGCATCAGGAAGTCCGCGCCCATGGCGAGCGCGAGCGTCATGTGATAGTCGTGCACGATGCCGCCGTCGGAGCAGATGGGGACATACACGCCGGTCTCGCGGAAGTATTCGTCGCGTGCGGCGCTCACCTCAATGAGCGCGGTGGCCTGGCCGCGGCCGATACCCTTCGTTTCGCGCGTGATGCAGATGGAGCCGCCGCCGATGCCGACTTTGACAAAGTCCGCGCCGCTCTCGGCGAGGAAGCGGAAGCCGTCGCGGTCGACGACATTGCCCGCGCCGATTTTGATGGTATTGCCATAGTTTGCGCGCACGTAGTCGATGACCTTCTTCTGCCAGACGGAGTAGCCCTCCGACGAGTCGATACACAGCACATCCGCGCCGGCCTCCACGAGCGCGGGGATGCGCTCGGCATAGTCGCGGGAGTTGATGCCCGCGCCGACGAGGTAGCGCTTCTTGTCGTCCTGAAGCGCGAGGGGGTGCTCCTTGTGCTCGGCGTAGTCCTTGCGGAAGACGAAGTAGAGCAGGTGGTCGTTTTCATCCACGATGGGCAGCGCGTTGAGCTTGTGCTCCCAGATGATGTCGTTAGCCTCCTTGAGCGTGGTCGACGCAGGAGCGGTGACGAGCTTTTCGCGCGGAGTCATGAACTCGCGCACCTTCAAATCAGTGCTCATGCGGCTCACGCGGTAGTCGCGGCTCGTCACGATGCCGAGGAGCTTGCCGTTGGGCGTTGCGTCCTCGGTGATGGCGACGGTCGAGAAGCCGTTTTTCTCCTTGAGGGCCAGCACGTCGGCCAGCGTGTGCTCGCTTGTCAGGTTCGAGGCTGACGGCACAAAGCCCGCCTTATTGCTTTTCACGCGGCGCACCATCTCGGCCTCGCTCTCGATGGACTGGGAGCCGAAGATGAACGAAAGGCCGCCCTCTTTGGCCAGCGCGATGGCCAGCGTGTCGTTCGACACCGACTGCATGATGGCCGAGACCATCGGGATATTCAGGCTGATGGGGCACTCCTCCTGCCCCTTGCGGTAGCGCACGAGGGGCGTTTTGAGCGAGACGTTGTCAGGAATGCAGTCCTCGGACGTGTAACCGGGGACGAGCAGATATTCGCTGAACGTGTGAGACGGTTCGGGATAATAATAAGCCATTGGGTCTGCTCCTCTCTTCTTAAATTACTTGAAATAGCGCACGGCAGAGGTGAACAGCTCCATCTCATACTGTCCGGGAACGTTGCGGTAAAGCTCCTTGCCGATGCGCTCGGTGTGCCCCATCTTGCCGAATACACGGCCATCGGGCGAGGTGATACCCTCGATGGCACAGATCGAGCCGTTGGGGTTGAATGCTGCATCCATTGTAGCATACCCGTCAAGGTCTACGTACTGCGTGGCGATCTGGCCGTTTTCGGCGAGCTTCTTCACAAGCTCTTCGGATGCGAGGAAGCGGCCCTCGCCGTGCGAAATGGGCACGGTGTAAATGTCGCCGACCTTCGTACCCGCAAGCCAGGGGGACTTGTTGGAGCACACGCGCGTGCGGACCAGACGGGACTGGTGGCGGCCGATGACGTTGTAGGTCAGCGTCGGGAAATCAGCGTCGGTGTCCATGATCTTGCCATAGGGAACGAGACCGAGCTTGATGAGCGCCTGGAAGCCGTTGCACACGCCGAGCATCAGACCGTCGCGCTTTTCGAGGAGGTCCGTGACCTGCTCCTTGACCGCGGCGTTGCGGAAGAACGCCGTGATGAGCTTGGCACTGCCGTCGGGCTCGTCGCCGCCGGAGAAGCCGCCGGGGATGACGATGATCTGGCTATCCTTGACGGCCTTGGCAAAGCGCTCGACGCTGTCAGCAACGTCGGCGCTCGTTAAGTTGCGGATGATGAACTGCTCGGCGTCCGCGCCTGCTTCGAGCAGGGCGCGCTGGGTGTCGTACTCGCAGTTTGTGCCGGGGAAGACGGGGATCAGCGCCTTCGGACGCGCGACCTTGACAGCGGGCGCAACGCGCTTTTCCGCTTCATAGGTAAAGCTCTCGACCGTGCCGGCATCCTGCGTCTTCGTCGGATAGACAGATTCGAGCACGGAATCGTTCAGGGCCAGCAGCTCAGAAATGCTCGCCTCGTCGCTGCCGATGGTGATCGTCTTCTCCGCCGTCGTGATGCCGATGCAGACGGCGTCGGGAATTTCCTCGGTGAGCTCGGCGACGATCGCGCCGGGCATGGGCCGGTACCAGTCGAGAGCGGTCGAAGCCGCGGCAAAGCCGACCTCGTTGCCGAGCGACATCTTCATCACCGCCTCGGCAAGGCCGTTTTCGACCGCCCACGCGCTCTCGACCTTGCCCGCGCGGGCAAGCGCGGTGAAGCGTTCCCACGCGGCGGTCTTCTGCTCCGCCGTGCCGCCGTAGAAGAGATAAACGCCGTGACCGGCGGACTTGAAGTCAGTCGTCACAAGCTCGCCCGCGCACACCGGTGCAATGGCGAACGAGATGAGCGTCGGCGGGACGTCGTGGTCTAAGAACGTGCCGGACATCGAGTCCTTACCGCCGATGGCGGCAGCGCCGAGCTCAAGCTGCGCGTCCAGCGCACCGAGGAGCGCGGCAAAAGGCTTGCCCCAGCGCACGGGCTCATTGCGGAGCTTTTCAAAAAATTCCTGCAAGGTGAGATAGGCCTTGTGATAGTCCGCACCGGCGGCGACGATCTTGGCGACCGAGGTGTAGACCGCGCTGTGCGCGCCCGTGTAAGGATCGGCGCTCAGTGCGTCGGGGTCGCAGCCCCAGGCCATCACGCTGCCCTGCTCGGTCTTGCTACCCGGCAGCACCGGCAGCAGCGCCGCCATCGCCTGCGAGGGACTGCGCTGCGTCTTGCCGCCAAAGGGCATGAGCAGCGAGAACGCACCGACGGTGGAGTCGAAGCGCTCGGTGAGACCGCGGCGGGACGCGCTCTTGAGGCTGCCCGCCATATCGCGCAGCATGCACGGCGCGCAAGCGGACTCCGCCTGCTTCTTTCCCGCTTCCACGCGAATGCTTGCGTGCTTGACTGCGCCGTTCGTGTCGAGGAAGGCGCGCGAAAGGTCGGCGACCGTCTGGCCGCGCCAGTGCATGACCATGCGGGGGCTCTCAGTCACGACGGCCACGCGGTAGGCCTCCAGGTTTTCGGCCTGCGCGGCGGCGATGAACTTCGCCTCATCCTCCGGCGCGACGACGACGGCCATGCGCTCCTGCGATTCGGAGATTGCAAGCTCGGTACCGTCGAGGCCCTCATACTTCTTGCGCACGGCGTCGAGCTCGATCTCGAGGCCGTCGGCCAGCTCGCCGATGGCGACAGACACACCGCCCGCGCCGAAGTCGTTGCAGCGCTTGATGAGGCGGGTGACCTCGCCGTTTCGGAACAAGCGCTGGATCTTGCGCTCTTCGGGCGCGTTGCCCTTCTGGACCTCGCTCGCCATGGTGGTGAGGGACTTCATATCGTGGCTCTTCGACGAACCGGTCGCGCCGCCGATGCCGTCACGGCCCGTGCGGCCGCCGAGCAAGACAACGACGTCGCCCGGGGCGGGACGCTCGCGCACAACGTTCTTGGCGGGCGCCGCGGCGACGACCGCGCCGCACTCAAGGCGTTTGGCAATGTAGCCCTCGTGGTAGAGCTCGGCGACATGGCCCGTGGCAAGGCCGATCTGGTTGCCGTAGGACGAATATCCCGCCGCCGCGGTCTGCGCCAGCTTGCGCTGGGGGAGCTTTCCGGGAAGCGTCTCCGCGAGCGTCTTTCGCGGGTCGCCGCCGCCGGTGACGCGCATCGCCTGATGGACATAAGCGCGGCCGGAGAGCGGGTCGCGGATGCAGCCTCCGATGCAGGTGGCCGCGCCGCCGAAGGGTTCGATTTCGGTGGGGTGGTTGTGGGTCTCGTTTTTGAACATCAGCAGCCAGTCCTGCTCCTCGCCGTTCACCTTGGCGGGAACGTGGATAGAGCAGGCGTTGATCTCCTCGCTCTCGTCGAGCTCGGGGAGAAGGCCGCGTTTCTTGAGCGTCTTGGTGCCGATGGTCGCGATGTCCATGAGCGTCTGGGGGCGCTTGGCGGCCTTCTCGAGGCCGTAGACCTCCTCGCGCGCGGCGAGGTAGCGGTCATACGCATCCTTGACGGCGGGATCCTCGATGCTGACCGCATCCAAATGCGTAGAGAACGTCGTGTGGCGGCAGTGATCGGACCAGTAGGTGTCGACGACGCGCACCTCGGTCACGGTGGGGTCACGGTGCTCTTCGTCGCGGAAATAGGCCTGCAAGGTCTTGAGGTCGTCTAAGTCCATCGCAAGGCCCATGGACGAAAGAAGCGCCGAGAGCGCCGATTCATCCATCCCGGTAAAGCCGTCGACCGATGCGACGGGCTTGGGCTCGGAGAGGTTCTCTTCGAGCGTCTCGGGCTTTGCAAGCGAGGCCTCGCGGCTCTCGACAGGGTTGATGACATGGTGCTTGACGGCCTCGACGTCCTTTTCAGAGAGCGTGCCGTAGAGCGCGTAGACCTTCGCCGTGCGGATGCGCGGGCGCTCGCCCTGGCTGAGGAGCTGGATGCACTGCGCCGCGCTGTCCGCGCGCTGGTCGAACTGGCCGGGCAGCGGCTCGACGGCAAAGACGGCGGCAGCGCCGCTCGCGTCGATCTCCCCGCTCGTCAGGTCAAGCTGCGGCTCGGAGAAAACGGTGTTTGTTGCATAGGCAAACAGAGTCTCGTCGATGCCCTCGACGTCGTAGCGGTTCCAGATGCGCACATTTTCAAGACTCTTGAGGTCCAGAAACGAGCGGCAGTCGGAAAGAAGGCTCGCGCACTCGGGCGCAAGGCCGGGCTTTTTTTCAACACAGACGCGATAGACCATTTACTCTCTCTCCTTTTGCGCGGCGAGGGCTCGGAGGCCAATGTCGCTGCGGCAGTATTTGTTGGCAAAATCGACCTCGGACGATAAACGGTAGGCCTCCTTCACGGCCTCCTCGAGCGTGGGGGCGACAGCGGTAACGCCGAGCACGCGGCCGCCCGCGGTCAGGAGCCTGTCTCCGTCTTTTTTCGCGCCCGCGACGTAGGTGTGCGCGGCGGCCTCTTCGCTCATCGTGATGGGAAAGCCGCTCTCGTACTTCTTGGGGTACCCGTTCGAGGCGAGGACGACGCAGCAGGCGGAATCGGTCGAAAATTCGACGGGGACGTCCTTGAGCGTACCGTTCGTCGTGGCCTGCATGACCGTGAGCAGATCGGATTTGAGAAGTGGCAGCACGACCTGCGTTTCGGGATCGCCGAAGCGGCAGTTGTACTCCACGACCTTCGGGCCGTCCTTTGTAAGCATCAGGCCGAAGTACAGGCAGCCCTTGAAGGGGCGGCCCTCGGCCTTCATCGCGCGGATCGTGGGCAGGAAGATCGTCTGCATGCACTCGTCCGCGATCTTTTCCGTGTAGCAGGGATTTGGGGCGATCGTGCCCATGCCGCCGGTGTTCGGGCCCTTGTCGCCGTCCAGCGCGCACTTGTGGTCCATGGAAGACACCATGGGAACAACGGTTTCGCCGTCGGTAAAGCTCAGAACGGAGACCTCGGGCCCCTCCATGAACTCCTCGATGACGACGCACGCGCCGCTCTGACCGAAGGCCTTGTCCTCGATCATGGAGCGGACGGCGGCTTTCGCCTCCTCCACCGTCTGCGCGACGATGACACCCTTGCCGAGCGCCAGACCGTCGGCCTTGACGACGATGGGCGCGCCCTGCGCCTCAATATAGGCGCAGGCGGCGTCCGCGTCGGTGAAGAGTTCGTACTTTGCCGTGGGGATGCCGTACTTTTTCATCAGATCCTTGGAAAAGGCCTTGCTCGCCTCGATGATGGCGGCCTTTTTGTCGGGGCCGAAGCACGGAACGCCCGCCTCGGTCAGCGCGTCCACCGCGCCGAGGGCCAGCGGATCGTCCGGCGCGACGACGGCGTAGTCGATCCGGTGCGCTTTCGCAAATTCGACCTGCGCGGGGATGTCCTTTGCGCCGATCTCCGGCACGCAGACCGCGTCGGCGGCGATGCCGCCGTTACCGGGCAGGCAGTAAATTTCCTCAACTGCGGGATTTTCTTTTAACTTCTTGATAATGGCGTGTTCGCGGCCTCCGCCGCCGATGACCATGAGTTTCATTCGTTTCGTTCCTCCTTTTAGTGATGGAACAATCTCTGTCCGGTAAAGGCCATGGTGATGCCGTATTTATTCGCGGTCTCGATGACGTTGTCGTCGCGGATCGAGCCGCCGGGTTCCGCGATGTAGGTGACGCCGCTCTTTCTCGCGCGCTCAACATTGTCGCCGAACGGGAAGAACGCGTCGGAGCCGACGGTCACGCCGCTCTGGCGGGCGACCCAATCCTTGCGCTCCTGCACCGTCAGCGGCTCGGGGCGCTCCTTGAAGACGCGCTGCCATGCACCGTCGGCCAAAACGTCGTCACACTCGTCGGAAATATAAACATCAATGGCGTTGTCGCGGTCAGGGCGGCGGATACCGTCCACAAACGGCAGCGCAAGCACCTTCGGGTGGCGGCGGAGATACCAGTTGTCCGCCTTGCTGCCGGCAAGGCGCGTACAGTGGATGCGGCTCTGCTGGCCGGCGCCGACGCCGATGGTCTGGCCGTCCTTGGCGTAGCAGACGGAGTTCGACTGCGTGTATTTGAGCGTAATGAGCGAAACGATCATGTCGCGCTTCGCGTCATCGGGAAGATTCTTATTTTCGGTGACGATGTTCGCAAGCAGCGACTCGTCGATCTTGCAGTTGTTGCGGCCCTGCTCGAACGTGACGCCGAAGACGTCCTTCTGCTCCTGCGGGGCGGGAATGTAGGCGGGGTCCATCTGCACGATGTTGTACTTGCCGCCCTTTTTCGTCTTCAGGATGGCAAGCGCCTCCTCACTGAACGAGGGGGCGATGATGCCGTCGGAGACCTCGCCTTTCAGATATTCCGCCGTCGCGGCGTCGCACTCGTCGGAGAGCGCCGCCCAGTCACCGTAGGAGCAGAGGCGGTCCGCGCCGCGGGCGCGGATGTAGGCGCAGGCGATGGGCGAAAGGGCCTCGTCAGGCTCAACAAAGTAAATCTGCTTGTCCACCTCGTCGAGCGGCAGGCCGAGCGCCGCTCCCGCGGGAGAGACGTGCTTGAAGCTCGCTGCAGCGGGCAGGCCCGTGGCCTCCTTAAGCTCGCGCACGAGCTGGAAGGAGTTGAAGGCATCGAGCAGATTGATGTAGCCTGGCTTGCCGTTCAGCACGGTGAACGGCAGGTCGCCGCCGTCTTTCATAAAGACGCGCGCAGGCTTCTGGTTGGGGTTGCAGCCATATTTGAGTTCGAGCTCGTTCATATCGTTCTCCTCAATCGCCTAAATTCTTGTTGAACAGCTTGACTTCGCCGTTCATGTTTGCGTAAAGGGACACCTTGTTGTCCGCATTGAGCGCCGCCCAGACCTCCTCGGGAGAGGGGACGCTCACCTCCATCGGCTCACCCGCAAATGTCGGCAGCGGCGTGCCGTCGCCCTGATAGGTGCTGATGAAGTAGGCCTTGTCCGCGTCGCAGCCCTCGTAGCAGAAGAACTCGCGCAGGCACCGGCCGTTGTTATGCTTGAGGATGGACATCTCGAACGAGCCGTCCTCATGCACGATGGCGGAAATACGCGGCGTCCAGTTCGGCTCGTCGGGCTCGTACTCGCGCGTCATCAGGCCGCGGCGGAAGTCGCCGTGCTCGCAGACCGTGTCGGTCTGGTCGCCGTTCGTCACAACGAGGTCGCTGCCCATCGTGCGGACGGGGTGATAGATGATGAGGCTCGGGTCGGCAAGCTTGGCGGGGTCAAATGCCTCGGTGCGGATGCCGTCGTCGGTCTTGACAAAGACGCGGTTGCGGCTGTTCTCGCTGCGGCCCATGATGAAATAATAGACGCGGTCCTTGCCGACTAAAATGCCGCGGCCGGGATAAGACGTATTTTTCAGAAAGTGCAGAAAGTCGACCATTTCAGTTCTCCTCTTCTGTGATGGCGCGGCAGACAAGCTCCGTCGCGCGCGGCAGGAGCTTCCATTCGGCCTGCTCCATCACGCGGCGCTGTAAGGCCTCGGGCGTGTCACCCGCTTCGATCTCGACGGCCTTTTGCAGGATGATCTCGCCGCCGTCTGGGATTTCGTTGACAAAGTGCACCGTCGCGCCCGTGACCTTCACGCCGCGCGCGAGCGCAGCCTCGTGCACCTTTAAGCCGTACATGCCCCTGCCGCAGAACGACGGGATCAGCGACGGATGGATATTCAGAATGCGGCGCGGCCACTTTTTCGTGAAGTTCTCGCTCAGGATGCTCAAAAAGCCCGCGAGGACGATAACGTCGATCTTGTACTGCTCGAGCAGAAGCTCGATCGCCGCCTCAAAGTCGTGCTGGATGAGGCTCGACGGCACGGTGTGTGCAGGGACGTTCGCCTTTTCCGCGCGTTCGAGCGCGTAGGCGCATGCCTGAGAGGAAATGACGAGCGCGATCTCGCCGTGTGGAATTTTGCCGTCTCTCTGCGCGTCGAGCAAGGCTTGTAAATTCGTGCCGCCGCCCGAGACGAACACCGCGATGCGCGCGCTTTTCAGCATAGTGCGACCTTCTCTTCCCCGCTCACGACCTCGCCGATCACGTAGGTGTCCTGGCCGTTTTCCTTGAGGGCGGCAAGCGCCTTGTCGGCGTCATCTTTGGCGACGATCATCGTCATGCCGACGCCCATGTTGTAGGTGTTGAACATGTCGTGCTCGGGGATGCTGCCCATGCGCTGGAGCATTGAGAAGATCGGCGGCGTGCGGAGAGCGGACTTGTCGATCTTCGCGCACAGGCCGTCGGGGATGCAGCGGGGAATATTTTCATAGAAGCCGCCGCCTGTGATGTGGCTGACGCCGTGGACGTCGGCCACGTCCATCGCGGCGAGAACGGGCTTCACGTAGATCTTCGTCGGGCGCAGCAGCTCTTCGCCCAGCGTGCAGCCGAGCTCGTCGACATACGCGCCGAGGTCCGCGTGCTCAACGTTGAAGACCTTGCGCACGAGGGAATAGCCGTTGGAGTGGATACCGCTTGAGGTAAGCGCGATCACAACGTCGCCCGGACGCATGCGGTCGTGGTCGATGATCTTCGTGCGGTCGACAATGCCGACGGCGAAGCCCGCAAGGTCGTAATCGTCGGCAGACATGGTGCCGGGGTGCTCGGCGGTCTCGCCGCCGATGAGCGCGCAGCCGGACTGCACGCAGCCTTCGGCCACGCCGGAGACGAGCGTCGCGACCTTCTCCGGCTCGTTCTTGCCGATGGCGATGTAGTCGAGGAAGAAGATGGGCTTTGCGCCGCAGCAGATGATGTCGTTGACGCACATGGCGACGCAGTCGATGCCGACGGAGTCGTGCTTGTTCATCAGCTGCGCGATGCGCTGCTTCGTGCCCACGCCGTCCGTGCCCGAAACGAGCACGGGCTCGCTCATACCGGTGAGATCGGGCGCAAACAGGCCGCCAAAGCCGCCGATATCGGACACAACGCCTGGGATCATGGTGCGCTGGACGTGCTTTTTCATCAGCTTGACGCCCTCGTAGCCGGCCTCGATATTCACGCCGGCGTCACGGTAGCTCTCGGAAAAACTACGCATTCTTCTTTTTCTCCCCTTCACTGATTTTGCACTCAAAGCGGTCCTTGCCGCCGTCTTTCGGGATAGAGGTGGGATAGCCGCCGCCGAAGCAGGCCGTGCAGAAGCCGTTTTCGGTGTTGTCGGCGAGCTTGACGACGTCCTCGATGCTTAAGTAGCCGAGCGAGTTGACGCCGATGATCTTCGCGATCTCATCGACCGTGTGGTGCGTGGCGATGAGGTTATTTTTGTCGTCGATGTCTGTGCCGTAGTAGCACTCGGAGACAAACGGCGGCGCGCTGACGCGCATGTGGATCTCCTTCGCGCCTGCCTTCCACAATAGGTCGATCGTGCGGCGGCAGGTCGTACCGCGGACGATGGAGTCGTCGATCAGCACGACGCGCTTGCCCTCGACCACGGAGCGGATGGGGTTGAGCTTGATGTTGACCTCGTTTTCGCGCATCGTCTGCGTGGGCGAGATGAACGTGCGGCCGATGTACTTATTTTTGATAAAGCCGATGCCGTAGGGGATGCCGCTCTGGCGCGCGTAACCGAGGGCTGCATCAAGGCCGGAATCCGGCACGCCGATGACGACATCCGCCTGCACGGGATGCTCGAGCGCGAGGAACGCGCCTGCGCGCTGGCGTGCGACGTGGACGCTGCTGCCGTCGATGACGGAGTCAGGGCGGGCGAAGTAGATGAACTCGAAGACGCAGAGCTTTTTCGGCGCTTTGCCGCAGTGGCTCGTGTCGGAGCGAACGCCGGCCGTGTCGACGACAACGATCTCGCCGGGGCGGATGTCGCGCTCAAACTCGGCGCCGATGGCGTCGAGCGCGCAGGATTCAGACGCGAAGACAACAGAGCCGTCCTTCAGATGCCCCATGCAGAGGGGACGGAAGCCGTGGGGGTCGCGCGCGGCAATGAGCTTCGTCGGCGAGGAGAGGACGAGGGAATACGCGCCCTCGATGCGGTCCATCGCAGCGGAAACAGCCTCTTCGATGGAGCCGCGGTTGAGTCTCTCCTGCACGATAATATAGGCGATGACCTCGCTGTCGGTCGTGGTCTGGAAGATGGAGCCGCGGCTTTCAAGCTCCTGCCGCAGCTCGCGGGAGTTCGTCAGGTTGCCGTTGTGCGCGAGCGCCATACGGCCCTTGAAGTGGTTCACTAAAATGGGCTGGACGTTGCGCTTGTTGTCGCTGCCGGTCGTGCCGTAGCGCACATGGCCGACGGCGATGGTACCCTTGCCGAGCGATTTGAGCTGCTCGGGCGGGAAGACCTCGCTCACAAGGCCAGTGTCGCGCAGCGAGCGGAACAGGCCGTCGTCGTTGACGACGATACCCGCGCTCTCCTGTCCGCGGTGCTGGAGGGAGTAGAGCGCGTAGTAGGCATAGGACGCGACGTCCGCCTCCTGAGGCGTAAAGATGCCGAACACGCCGCATTCTTCGTGAATGTGGCGCGCCGGGATGATGTTGTGATTCTCTGTCATATTTGATCTTACTGTGCGTCGTGGGCCATCAGGCGCTTCATGACTTCGGCGTAGGCGTCTTCCACGCCGCCGAGGTCGCGGCGGAAGCGGTCCTTGTCGAGCTTTTCGTTCGTCTTGCTGTCCCACAGGCGGCAGGTGTCGGGGCTGATCTCGTCGGCGAGAACGATCTGGCCGTCGACGGTCTTGCCGAACTCGAGCTTAAAGTCGACGAGCGTGACGCCGCACTCGCTCCAAAATGCCTTGAGCGTGTCGTTGACGGCGAAGGCATACTTCTTGATGAGCTCGATCTCCTCCCAGGTCGCGAGCTTGAGGGCAACGGCGTGATAGGCGTTCATCAGGGGGTCATGCAGATCGTCGTTCTTGTAGGAGAACTCGATCGTGGGCTCGGAGAAGACGATACCCTCCTCCACGCCGTAGCGGGAGGCAAAATGACCGGCGGAGATGTTGCGGATGATGACCTCCAACGGGACGATGGAGACCTTCTTGACGAGCGTGTCGCGCTCGCTGAGCTCTTCAACAAAGTGGGTCGGGATGCCGGCCTTTTCCATCTTGGCCATCAGACGGTTGGTCATCTGGTTGTTGATGACGCCCTTACCGACGATGGTACCCTTCTTTGCGCCGTCAAAGGCGGTGGCGTCGTCCTTGTAGGAAACGATGACGAGGTTGGGATCTTCGGTGGCGTAAACCTTCTTGGCCTTGCCTTCGTAGAGCTGTTCTTTCTTTTCCATGATGACTGTTCTCCTTTTATTTTATATTTTTGTTGATTGATATGGATGGATGGTTTCTCAGTTTTTGTAGCGCTCGCGAAGCTCTTCGTCCGCCTTCAAGACAGCGGCGGTGCCCTCGTCACGTGCGGCCTGGAGCTTGTGGGCAAGGCCCTCGTCGCTCACAGCCATGATCTGGACGGCAAGGATGGCGGCGTTTTTCGCCCCGTCGATAGCGACGGTGGCAACGGGGATGCCGCTCGGCATCTGGACGGTCGAGAGCAGCGCGTCCATGCCGTCGAGCTTCGCGCCGCTGCACGGCACGCCGATGACGGGAAGCGTTGTGTTCGCGGCCATCGCGCCGGCCAAGTGCGCGGCCATGCCCGCGAGCGCGATGATACAAGAAAATCCGCTCTCCCGTGCCGACGCTGCAAATTCTCTTGCCTCGTTCGGGCACCGGTGGGCGGATAACACGCGGACCTCGGTCTCGATCCCATATTCCTTGAGCGTCTGGATCGCCTTCTCGGCGACGGGCAGGTCGCTCGTGCTGCCCATAATAACGGCTACCTTTCGCATAGTTCTGCCTCCTTAAAAGCAAAAATGGGCGCTCCACTGCCTCGATGTGCAGTTGAAGTGCCCAGACGGTCGGCTGCTGAATTTCAGCAAGAAACGCTCTCTGCTCCCCTGTGGTGACCCACGTTTCCGTCAGTTACAAAGAGCTCAACTTGACAAGCAATATGGTATCACAGAGCGCTCTTTTCGTCCATGCGGCAAAAGAGAGAAAGGCTTCGCCCTATTTATCAGTTTTTTGATAATAATCTACATATCTATAAGTTATACTAATACTTATCAGTAAAAATCTGCCGTTTCGGTAGCGCAAATAAAAATCGGAAGGCCGCGCACTCCCCGTACGCGGCCTTCCATCGCATCGTGTTTTCAAAAAGGCAGGCATCCGCCGATGGCAAGACTCAGCAGGATGACCGCAAGCGCAACGAGCACAGGTGCTTTCCGCCTGAGCTTCCTCATCGCGCGCTTTTCGTCCACAGAGGAATCCTCACTTCGCCAGCTCCTTGCCCAGCGCGCGGCAGGCGTCCAGCGCGGCGTCATCAGGCGCTTCGCAGCAGGTCACGCTCTCGCACACAAGGCGGATGCCGGAATCATCGCAGTCCTTTTCCCAGCCGCGCATCCACTCGCCGTCGCCCCAGCCGTAGGAGCCGAACAGCGCGGCGCTCTTGCCGCCAAGGCTGCGCTTGACCTCGTCAAACATGGGCTGGAACTCCATCTCCTCGAGCACTTCGCTGCCCATGGCGGGGCAGCCGAAGGCGATCGCGTCGTAAGCGCTCAGCTCGCTGGCCTTGACCTGGTCAGGGGTCAACATCGTGACCTGCGCGCCCGCGCTCTCCATGCCCTCAGCGACAGCCTTGGCCATGGCCTCGGTGTTGCCCGTGCCGCTCCAATAAACAACAGCAGTCTTCTTCATATCAGTATGTTCCTTTCATAAATCAGTATCTATCACACTGCCACGGCAAGCTGCTCGATGCCCGAGCCGGCCTCCCAGAGTGCGCAGTAGATCTCCGTGCATTTTTTGAAGCGGGCGAACAGCTCGCGCGCCTTCTTCTCGTCGCCGTAGACCTTCCACAGCCCCGCGCATTTGAAGTTGCAGGCGCGGTGGTCGATGAAGCCCTTGACGTCCTCCGGCGGATACGAGAGGAAAAGCCCGACCTCATGGGGGAATTCGCCGCCCTCGCGGAATCGGCGGATGAGGTTTGCGATGCAGCGTCCGCAGTGGCCGCTATTGTAGCCCGCGTGGTGCAGGATCTCGGCCGCCTGTTCGTTCTCCAAATCTCTCCGCAGCTCAGAGGGGCGGTACAGGTACAAAAGGACCTGTCCTTTCAGAAAACGGATCGGCAGCAGACACAGGCCCTTTGGCACAAGCAGACGGTTCAGGCGGCGGATGTCCGCAAAGAGCGCTTCCTTATCTTCGCAAGGACAAGGGAAGAGGCTGCCCGTTTTGATACCTGCCAACGTCGGCGCACCCTGCCGCACCAGGATCTCTTCAGACATGCCCGTTTCCCTCCCCTTTGGTTTCGGTGGTGGCTCCCCAGAAGTTAGATTTCTCTAACTCTTAGGGAGCGGCGTCCTCGCTCTTGACGTGTCTTAGGATACCCGAAAAGAAGAGCCTTATCCGCTCCAAATTGATCGGATGAGGCTCCAAAATATTTTATTCTGCCTTTTCCGCCGTCGGCGCGCAGCTGTCGCTGTCCGCGCCCGCGCGGTACGCGCTCGGCGACACACCGATCACACTGCGGAAGGCCTTGGCAAACTTGCTGGCGTTGTCATAGCCGAACTGCCCCGCGATATCGAGCACCGTGCGGTCGCTCGTGCGCAGGAGCTGCGCGGCACTGTGCATCTTCTGCGCGCGCAAAAACGCTGCGGGCGTCATGCCGTACACGCCGCGAAAGCTCGCGGCGAGCTGCGAGGGCGACGCACCGAGTTCCTGTGCAAGCGCCGAGATCGTGACGTCGTCCTCCGTGCTTGCAAGCAGCGCGTCGCGCGCCGCGCGCGCAAGGCGCACCTGCGCGGCGGTATAGCCGTGCTTTTCGTGCGCCACGTCGAGCGCACTCAAAAAGAGCAGAAGTTCAAGCACCTTAACCTTAAAGTAGCCGCGGCGGATGCCGGCGGGCACGGCGTAGAGCTCAGAGAAGATGTGCTCCACGCGCGCCGACGATCTTGAGACAAAGCACTCCGAGTCGGCGAAGAACTTCTCCGCCAGCACGCTGGGGCGGACGTCGACATCCTGCAAAATGCAGGACAAACAGTCAGGTGCGAGGGCGGGGTCGAGCGTGACGGTGATGCCGTGGTAGTGCCCCGTGGGGAACTCCACCTCCCCCTCGATAGCGGCGCGGCGCACGACAGAGAGGTCTCCGGGGGCCAAAAAGTAATGCTCGCCGCCGCAGCAGTATTCCGCACGCCCCTCGCGGCAGTGCTGGATCTCGATGAGTCCCGCCGCGCCCGGCTCTGCCAGATGGTAGGACGGCGCGTGCACATCGTGATAGGCAAGCTCAATGCCGGGGAAAACGGGATAGGATGTGATGCGCACCTCGCCGTCCGTCTCTCTGAGGCGGTAGACGGTGCGTTCCTCGTTTTGCTGCAAAATTTCTGCGTGGGCGCTGCATTTCTTTACCTGAGACTTTGGTTCGATCAAGGAAGCTTCCCTGTCCTTTCTTCCACATATAAAATAGAAAACGCCGCAAAGCGCAGATCCCGCGCTTTGCGGCTTGTGGCTGCTGATCAAACGCAGTCCTCCGCGAGATCTGCGTTTTCCTCCGTCGGCTTCCCCTCCAGCAGCTCGGGGTGCTTGAGATAGCGGCGCACGCTTGCCCAGAACAGCGCGTACTCGTGTCCCGTGCAGATGCGCTCATCCATCACGACGGAGAGCGGGATCATTTTTTTATTATACTCCCCGCTCCTGTAATTGGCAATAGGCTTGCCCATGCTGACGAACACCCCCGTCGTGCCGAACTCGTAGCAGTGGTGGAAGATGGAATTCGTGTTGATGGAGGCAAGGTTCGTAATAAAAAGACTCGTGTGGAACGGGCTCAGATCAATGATCTTACGCGGCAGCAGGCCGCAGCGGTCCATCAGCTTGACAAGGCCGAACAAAAGCCCCGGCAGGATGGGGATGGCGAACAGAAAATTCGCGAATTTATCCGTATTGTTGTTGTGCGCGGCCACCTGATTCTGCGCGACCGCCTCCTCGATCTTGCGGTTGATGGAGAAGATATCGTCCCCGTCCTCAAAGAACACCTTGATCGACGTCTCATCCGCGCGGCCGTCGGCGCGCGTTTTCAGGATGACGAAGCTGACGCAGAAGTGGTTGCGCTGATAGATCTTGCTGTTCATGATAAAGCGGTTGATCTTCGGATTTTCCTGATACGCCTTGAAGTATGCCGCCAGAATGAGCGTCATATACGGGATGCGGACGCCTTCTCGGCGCTTTTCCTGAATGTAGCGGCGCAGGACCTCCATATCAGCGTATTCGGTGATGAAATTCTGCGCGTCGTAGCGCCGCGGCATGACATAGGGCAATGCCGAAACGATGGTGGACGCCTCTTTCACTCGGGTTCCGTCGGGACGCATGGCAAGTTCCTCTTTTCTTTGAGTTAACCCCATCTTACCCGCTTTGCCCGCGTATTGCAATCATTTTCTTAGCGAATTCTTTATTAAAAATTGGTTAAGTCTCGTCCTCTCCCCAGTCGAGCGAGACGTCGACGACGCGCAGAAGTCCGGAAAGCGTCGAGGGCACATAGGCTCTGGAGAACAGATCGTCCTGCGTGCAGAGCGTGCGCTCGGTCGTACCGTCCACACTCTGCATCGCCGTGACGAGAAGCGCCGCATGCTCGGGTGCGGCCAGCGTCTCGGGAAGAGCGTCGGCGGCGTATGCCGCGCGCGACAGAACGTTCTTATCGCTGTCCATCCAGACGAAGTCGACCGATTCCGCCGCCGTGTACGCCGCAAACGAAACGCTCACCTTGATCGAGCGGCTCTGCGTTTTGCCGTTCGCGCGCCAATCGCTCGACCGCTCGGTCGAGATCGTCCGCGTCTGGTTCAGGTTTGCGCTGGGTGTCCTGTAACATACGTTCGTGCCGTTGGCCCGCGTGCACTCGGCATAGTAGTCCCCCGCGGGCGTGCGGTAGACATAACATTCGTACAGTTCCGCCTGTCCCAGCGCGTCGAGCGCGATCTCTCCGCCCGTCTCGTAGCTGCTGCCGTTGTCGTCGACCTTGATGTGCATTCCGCTGCCCACCACCTCGTCGGACACCGCCGCACCGACGGAATTGTTGAATTCAGAGCCCTCTTCGTAATCCGGATCGTCGGGTTCAAACGCTGTGATGGTCACAAACACCGGCACGCCGGGCACGCCGAAGTCGTAATCATCGCCGTTCTCCGTCGCGTAGCGCCTGCCGTCGAAGGGTTCGAGGACGAAGAAGTATCCGACCCATTCGTCGTCCATGGTCTCCTGCGCCGCGGCTTCGATCCGCTCGGGCTTGTAAAGCGCGAAGCTCACACCGAACACCACCGCGAGTGCCAGTGCAAAGGCGATCAGTCGTTTCATGCTGTTCCCTCCCCCCAGTTGACCTTGATGCTGATTGAGCAGAGCTTACCGTCCTGATAGCGGAAGGTATCCAGATTTGAGTAAGCATACGGAGCACTGTCATTGCTGCGGCTGCAAATGTCGTACTCCGCCGTCTCGCCGTTCCAGTCTTGTCCATAGCTCGTGCCGATGAGATACGCCGCGCCGTCCGCGGCAGTGATAGACTCGGGCAGCGCGTCGGGCGCGAACTCCTCGAGCTTCAAGAGATCGTCGTTTTCGTCCATGTGCGCGACGGTGAACTTCGTCGGTGTCGGGCGGGAGACGGCGGTGATGGCGACTCTGACCTTCACACGCTCGGACTTGCCGCCGATCGTCTCGGTCTTATCGCTCGTGAGCGTGTGGGTTATGCTGGCGCCGTCCGCGCCGGACATGCCCATGCTGTTGCCGCGCGTCAAATAAATGCGTCCATCCGACGTCTGATAGATGGGATAAAGTTTGAAAATCACTTGTCTGTCGCCGCAGGCGTAGACCTCGCCCGAGAGGTTGATGTCCGTCGTACGGACGCCGTTGTCATCGTCGATACCGGCCTTCCCCAGCGGCGCACCGAGTTCGCCGAAGATCGTGATGCATGGCGACTTGGCGTCCTCTTCGCCGTAGCGCGAGTCAGGCTCCATCGTGCAGTAAATGCCGCTGCCGCGGTCTTTGAGCGCCCACCAGTCTTCGTCCGTATCCATATAGAGCCGCCCGTCCTTCCAGACGAATTTGCCCGCGGCCGAGACCGCAAGATCACCGCCGATGTCGAGATCCTCTTCCGAGACGAAAGCCCCGATGAGCGTGCCCTCTTCCTCCTCGTCCGCAGCGGACTGCACCGCGCCGCCGTCGAGAAAGGCGACGAGAAAGACCGCCGCGAGGATCGCAGCAAAAATCAGTATCGTTTTCGTTTTACTCTTCATGCTCTGCCTCCAATTCTCCGTCGCATTGCAGAATGTCGCCCACATTGCACTCGAGCGCGCAGCAGATGCGGTTGAGCGTTGCAAAGCGCACGCCCTTAGCCTTGCCGCTGCGCAGAATGGAAAGATTCGCCTCCGTGATGCCGACAATAGCGCAAAGCTCCTTGCTTGTCATGCCGCGCGCTTTCAGCACCTCGTCCAAATGTACCGTGATCGCCATGGCAGCACCCTCAGATAAAGAGGTCGTTGTCCGCCGCAAGGGCGACGTTCGAGGCGATGAGCCGCGCACCGAGAAGCGCGGCGAGCACGAAGCACAGCTCGAAGATCGGCAGACGGATCGAAATGCTGGTGCTCAGGAGCATCGGCGCACAGAACGCCTGCAAAACGTTGACCGCGAGCGCGAACAGCACGCTGAGCTTGAGCACCTTGACGCACCATTCGGCGAGCTTTGGCGCGTAGGCGGCGCTCTCCTGCGTAAACGCGCCGTCTTCCATCGTGTCGAGAAGGCCGATGGCGAAGTACGCCGTCGCCGCGGCGAGCAGCGTAGGAAGGCTTTCCGCGGCAAAGCGCAGGGCGAGGACAACATAGCTGAACACAAGGCTCTTCGAACCCGTTATGTCCGTTGCCACAGGCAGTACCGTATCGGTTGTAAAGGCGCTGTTGCCCGCCTTGAGCGCGTCGACGGCGGAAAACAGGCCCGCAAATTCGGCAAAGCAGACCTCGAAGACGAAGTATGCCGCCGCGAGGATAAGCAGCGCGCGGAATAGCTTCAAGAGCTCCTGCGTATCGCCGCCGGAAAACCGGCGCAGCAGCCGCAGCACGACCCAGCCCGCGAGCAGCGCGAAAATGAGCCACTGCCAAGCAAGGCGCGGGAACAGTGCCTCCGCCGATGTGCTCCAATAGGCGGTCCAGCCGTGTGGAAAGAGCGCGCCGGCCGCGGCAAACGCGATGAGCACGAGCAGCGCGTCCTCCGGCTTCAGCTCCCGCCGCGCCGCGATGTGCACGAGCGCATAGAGCGGCAGCAGGATCACCGCGGCATACAGCGTGAACGCCAGCGCGAAGCCGAAGCGGCCCGAGGCGGCCAGCGCACTCAGTCCCTGCCCCACTGCGCTGCCGGGGAATCCGGCGACGGAAAAGGCGTCGCCCTCGAAAAGCCACAGGGCGAGCGCAAGCAGCGCGCAGATGAGCGCCTCCGCCAAAAGTAAGGTCTTGATCCGGTCACGTTTCATATCGCACCTCCAGAATTATTGTTTTGCGATAATTTCTATCGTCAGCGTAGCAGAAGAATTATCGTTTGTCAATAATTTCTTCATTTGCTTTTTGTTTTTCAAAGCGCGGCACAGTTGTTTTTAAATAAATGATAAGTTTGCTTTTTTCTATTGATTATCCCCGCACAATAGACTATACTGTAGCTGTCATATCATGCAATTTCTGTTGCTATTGCTCAAAAAAGACAATCAGGAGGACACCAACAATGAAGTACAATCGCACCTACAACTTCTCTGCCGGTCCCGCTATGATGCCGGAGCCCGTGCTGGAGGAAATCCGTGACGAGATGATGAACTACCGCGGCAGCGGCATGTGCGTCATGGAAATGAGCCACCGCTCCAAGGTTTTCCAGCAGATCATCGACGAAGCCGAGGCTGACCTGCGCGACCTGATGGGCATCCCCGACAACTACAAGGTCCTGTTCATTCAGGGCGGCGCTACGCTGCAGTTCGCGGCTGTGCCTTGGAATCTGATGAAGAACGGCAAGGCCGTCTACGTCGAGACCGGCGCATGGTCCAAGAAGGCCATTGCCGAGGCCAAGAAGTACGGCGAGGTCATCGTCGCCGCTTCCTCCAAGGACAAGAACTACAGCTACATTCCCGACTGCTCTGATCTCGACATTCCCGACGATGCCGACTATGTCTACATCTGCGAGAACGAGACCATCCACGGTGTGACCTGGCAGCAGCTCCCCAACACCAAGGGTCACGTCCTTGTCTCCGACCAGAGCTCCATGTTCCTCTCCCAGCCCTGCAATGTCAGCGATTACGGCATGATCTATGCGGGCGTGCAGAAGAACGTCGGCCCTGCCGGTATGGTCATCGCCATCATCCGCGAGGACCTCATCCGCGAGGATCTCGATCCCAAGATGCCCATCTACATGCGCTATGACACCCACGCCAAGAACGACTCCATGTACAACACCCCGAACTGCTGGGCGATTTACTGCTGCGGCAAGGTGTTCAAGTACCTCAAGAGCATCGGTGGTCTCGAGGTCATGCATCAGCGCAACATCGAGAAGGCCAAGGTCATCTATGACTTCCTGGATTCCTCCAAGATGTTCCATGGCACGGTTGAGCCCGAGTTCCGTTCCCTCATGAACATCCCCTTCGTCACCGATTCTGCCGAGCTCGACGCCGAAGTCGTCGCCGCTACCAAGGCTGCCGGTTACGATAACCTCAAGGGCCACAAGAGCGTCGGCGGTCTGCGCGCCAGCGTTTACAACGCCATGCCCATCGAGGGCGCTCAGGCTCTCGTCGAGTTCCTGAAGAAGTTTGAGGCCGAGCACACCAAGTAATTGCTTTTTAAAAGGGGGATCACATCCCCCTTTTAGATACTCCCTCACCGGCGAAGCGTTCACCGGTGCCGCCGCCAAAGGCGGCTGGGCCAATGTATTTTTGTGACGCACATGTCGTCACAAAAATGATTTAATATTATTTAAGGAGAATTTCGTTATGCGTATTCTTGTTACCGACGGTATGGATAAGGGCGCGATCGAGAAGGTTCGCGCGATGGGTCACGAGCTCGTTGAGCAGTTCTACGAGCCCGACGAGCTTGGTAAGGCCCTGCGCGACTTTGATGTCGCCATCATTCGCTCCAAGACCAAGCTGCGCGCCAAGCAGATCGACGAGGCCAAGGGCAGCCGCTTCAAGTGCGTCATCCGCGCCGGTGTCGGCCTCGACAACATCGACGTGCAGTACGCCAAGGACAACGGCATCGAGGTGAAGAACACCCCGAAGTCCCCCTCCGAGTCCGTTGCTGAGCTCGCTATGGCTCACATGTTCTCCTGCGCCCGTTACATCTCCATCGCCGGCCACTCCATGCGCGAGGGCAAGTGGGAGAAGAAGGCCTACGGCAAGGGCATCGAGCTGACCGGCAAGACGCTCGGTATCGTCGGCTTCGGCCGCATCGGCCAGAAGCTCGGCAAGATGGCCAAGGCCATCGGCATGAACGTCATCGCGTTCGATATCTTCCACATCCCCGGCATCGAGGAAGAGCTTGGCATCCCCTATGTTGAGATGGACGAGCTGCTCGCCAAGTCCGACTTCATCTCCGTCCACGCTCCCGCTGTCGACGGCGGCGCTCTCATCAACGCTGAGCGCATCGCCAAGATGAAGGACGGCGTCGTCATCATCAACACCTCCCGCGGCACCAACGTCGACGAGGCTGCGCTTCTTGACGCGCTCAACAGCGGCAAGGTTCGCGCCGCCGGTCTGGACGTCTATGCCGACGAGCCCGCGACCAACGTTGCGCTCTACTCCCACCCGATGGTCTCCTGCACGCCGCACATCGGTTCCGCGACCGTCGAGGCTCAGGGCCGCATCGGCGAAGAGCTGGTCGAGATCATCTCCAAGATGTAATTTATCGCTCACGCGAATGACAAAAAAAAGAGCCGTCGAAAGACGGCTCTTTCTTCTTGTCCTCGTGCTCGGCACGGCATATCTCCACGTTCTTTTTCATAGGATACACCAACAAAACTGTGCTGAGGTGTACGATATGGAGCGCAACCAGAACTATGTGGAGCTGTGGGGCGTCGCCGCAGGCGAGCCCGTCTTTTCGCACGAGAACCATACCCGCCGGTTCGACAAATTTCCCCTGCGGGTCGAGCGCCTGTCAGGCCAGAACGACGTGCCCGTCATCGTGGCGAGCGAGGCACTGCTGCGCGTCTGCCCTGTGGAGGAGGGACAGAGCCTTCGCATCGTCGGGCAGCTGCGCTCGTTTAACAACAAGAGCGGGCAGGGCAACCGGCTCGTCATCACCGTGTTCGCCCAGAGCATCGAGCCGGGCGACGGCTCGTACTTTAACCGCATCCTGCTCTCGGGCGCGCTGTGCAAAAAGCCCGTGCTGCGGCGCACGCCGCTCGGCCGCAGCATATGCGATGTCATTCTGGCAGTCAACCGCCACTACGGGCGCGCGGACTACTTACCCTGCATCGCCTGGGGACAGACCGCCGTGCAGATCGCGGGCATGGACGTCGGCGAGCGATTGGCGCTTGAGGGCCGCGTGCAGAGCCGGACCTACACCAAGCTGCTCGAAAGCGGCAGTGAGGAACGCACGGCGTTCGAAGTGTCGATCATGCAGCTTTTGGACGAAGAAGAAACGGAGGAGACCGCCTTATTATAGGCGGTCTCCTCCGTCTTTTGCTTATAGCCCGCTCTCCTATTCAAATAATTTATCAGTGCATCCCTTTACAATTTTAAGGCGCAGTGTTAGAGTCTTTCGTGCTATATATTCTATTAGATTTTTTGAAATTTAAAAAAACGAAACACGGAGAGAGAAATGGCAAGAATTTTTTTACTCAAGGGTGACATCGCCAACCCCGGCTATGTAGACATTCCCGACGAGGCGACCACCATCCGAGAGGTGATCTACGGGATCGGCGGCGGCATTCCGAATGGGAAAAAGTTTAAGGCGGTGCAGATCGGCGGCCCGAGCGGCGGCCTTCTCGTCGAGGAGCATCTCGATCTGCCCCTGCACTTTCAAAAGCTCAAGCCCTACGGCGTGCGCCGCGGCGACAGCGTCATCACGGTGCTCGACGAGGACCGCTGCATGGTCGATGTCGCGTGTCGCTTTATGCAGTACACGCAGACAGAGTTCTGCGGCAAGTGCGTTCCCTGCCGCGAGGGCACAAAGCGCATGAACGAGCTGCTCTGGGCCATGCGGGACTACCGCCTCAGCGAGTCGGACTTTCATATGCTCACCGACCTTGGCGAGATGATCTCGATCACGGCGTTCTGCAATCTGGGCCGCAATTCCTACCACACGCTGGAAACGGCCATCAAATACTTTCCCGAGGAATTCAAGGATCACCTGCGCGGGGACTGCGCGCTCTGCGAGCTTGATCGCGAGCCGATCGAGCCGGGTGGACTTCCCTATAACCGCATCCGCCTCGAGATCGACCCGAGCATCTGCCGCGGATGCAGCAAGTGCTCGCGTTCCTGCCACGCCGAGGCCATCACGGGCGTCATCAAGTCGCCGTTCGTGATCGATCCGGAAAAATGCGTCAAATGCTATACCTGCATCGAGGCCTGCCCCTTTGATGCGATCCAGGAGGTGGAGATCGATGGCTAAGGGTATTATGTATGTCGACAACATCCGCGTGGAGTTCGACGACGAGCCCACGATCATGGATGTCTGCCGCAAGGCGGGCGTGGAAATGCCGAACTTCTGCTTCCACTCCGACCTTTCCGTTTACGGCGCGTGCCGCATGTGTATGGTCGAGGATCTGGACACCGGCAAGATCGACGCCGCCTGCACGACCAAGCCGAAAAACGGCATGCGCATCCGCACCAACACGTCGCGCCTTCTCAAATACCGCCGCATGATACTGGAGCTGATGCTTGCCTCGCACTGCCGCGACTGCACCGCCTGCGAAAAAAACCGCTCCTGCCGTCTGCAGGAGATGGCCGTGCGCTTCGGCATCCATCACGTTCACTTCAAGGATACGCGCGAGCATGTACCGATGGACTTTTCAAGCCCTGCGGTCACATTCGACCTCAACAAATGCATCCTCTGCGGCGACTGCGTGCGCGTGTGCAAAGAGGTTCAGGGCATGAGCATCCTGCACTTTGCAGGCCGCGGCCCAGGGCTGCACATTGAGGCGGGCGACGACCAGCCCATCTCGACCACGCACTGCGTCAGCTGCGGCCAGTGCGCCGCCGTGTGCACGACCGGCGCCATCACCGTCAAAAACGACATCGGCGCGGCGTGGCGTGCCCTGCACGACCCGCAAAAGCGTGTCGTCATCCAGATCGCGCCCGCCGTGCGCGTCGCCATCGGTGAGGCCTATGGTCTGCCCGCGGGCGAAAATGTGCTCGACAAGCTCGTCACGGCACTCAAGATCATGGGTGCGGACGAAATTTACGATACGATCTTCGGCGCGGACCTCACGGTGCGCGAGGAATCGAAGGAATTCCTCCGCCGCCTGGAAACGGGCGAAAATCTCCCGCTGATGACATCCTGCTGCCCGTCCTGGGTGCGCTATGTGGAGCAGGAGCGCCCGCAGTTCATCAAGAACCTGTCCTCCGCACTCTCGCCTATGCAAATGTTCGCAACGGTCTTAAAGGACAAGTACCGCGAAAAGGACGCCGCCGACGGCCGCACGACCTTCCATATCGCCATCATGCCCTGCACAGCCAAGAAAATGGAGGCCGGACGCGAGGAATTCCGCCGCGACGGCGTACCGAACGTCGACCTCGTGCTGACCACGCAGGAGGTCATCAAGATGATCAAGGAATCCGGCATCCGCTTCCAGATGCTCGAAAAGGAGTCGCCCGACCTGCCGTTCGGCATGGGCAGCGGCGCGGCCGAGATCTTCGGCACCTCCGGCGGCGTGGCGGAGGCGGTGCTCCGCTGCTGCCTGCCCGACAAGAGCAAAAACGTCCTGCGCATGCTCGAGCACAGCGGTCTTCGCGGCACGGAGGCCATCCGCTTTGTGACCATCCCCGTTAACGGGCGCGACGTGCGCGTCGCCCTGGCCCACGGCCTTGCCAACGCGGCAAAGCTGCTCGATCAAATCGAAAACGGCGAGGTCGAGGTCGACCTGGTCGAGGTCATGTCCTGCCGCACCGGCTGCGTCGGCGGCGCGGGCCAGCCCTACGCGCTGATGAGCACCAAGCTCAAGCGCGCCCACGGCCTGTACGAGATCGACCGCAGCGCGATGTTCAAGCGCAGCGAGCGCAACCCCGTCCTCGACGCGATGTATGCCGCAGGTCTCAATGAGCGCGCGCACGAGCTGCTGCACCACGAGTACAAGGACTGATCCCTTTCATAAAAAGCCGGCCGTGTGTCCACGGCCGACTTTTTCGCCCGACTCATTATTTTTTATAATGCGTCTATTGACAAATTAAGATATTTCCACTAATATATTTTTGAAAATGTATTACAAATTTGAATCGGAGGACAGCCATGGAAGTCCGCAACCTGGTCACATTCTTAAAAGTCACGGAGCTCAAGAGCTTCTCCCGTGCGGCGGAAGCTCTGGATTATTCCCAGTCCGCCGTCACGGTGCAGATCCAGCAGCTCGAGCGCGAGCTGGGCGTGCAGCTCTTTGACCGCATCGGCAAAACGGTCTCCATCACGCAGTACGGCAAGGACTTTGTCTCCTACGCGCGCGACGTGGTGAGCGCCATCGCGCGTGCCAGCGCCTTTGCCTCGTCGGATTCCGAGCTGAGCGGCACCGTGCGCGTCGGCACGCTCAATTCGCTGCTCACCGCCTCGTTCTCTAACATCGTGCCGCTCTACCACGAGCGTTTTCCGCACGTGCAGATCAGCCTGCACGCGGGCAATATCGCCTCCATCACCGAAATGCTCGTCAAGAATGAGCTCGACATCATCTACACGCTCGATGAGCAGATCTTCGACACGCAGTTTGTCAAAGTCTTTGAAGCGCAGGAGGACGTCGTCATCGTGACGAACACGGAAAACCCGCTCTCTGCCCGCGATGATGTGCACCTTGCCGACCTTGTGTCGCACCCGTTCATCCTGATGAACCACGGCAACCCCTACCGCGACCAGTTCGACCGCGAGCTTGCCCGTCAGGATCTAAGTGTCGAGCCGTTTTTGGAGCTCGAGAGCGACACGCTCGCGCTCAAGCTCATCCGCGAGAATCCAGAGTATCTCTCCGTGCTGCCGCGCTACACGGCGAAGATGAGCATTCACAAGGGCAACCTTGCCATCATCCCTGTGGCCGACTGTCAGATGAGCCAGTGGCGGCAGGTACTTTATCACCGCAACAAGGTCATCACCCCGCAGATCCAAGGCATGCTCGACGTGATCTTAGAGGTCGCGAAAAAGCCGTTTTAAGCAGAATCTCACAAAAAAGCACAGGCGCGCTTTCGCGCGCCTGTGCTTTTTCACTTTACTGTGTCATTACGGCGCAAAATTTGCAAAAAAAGAGTGCAAAATGCAAATCGGCGCGGTATAATAATGAGCAAATTCCAGCGTCCGCGCGCATCGCGCGCCCGCTTTGATCGGAGGGATCACGATATGAGAATTGTCGTCAAGGTCGGCACATCCACGCTGGCACACCCCACGGGGCGGCTGAACATCCAGCGTATGGAAAAGCTGTGCAAGGTTTTAAGCGACCTTAAAAATATGGGACACGAGATCATCCTCGTCTCCTCTGGCGCCATCGCCATGGGCTTTGGCAAGCTCAACCTGAGCGAACGGCCGAAAGACGTGCCGACGAAGCAGGCCTCCGCCGCTGTCGGCCAGTGCGAGTTGATGTACATTTACGACAAGCTCTTCACCGAGTATAACCACACCGTGGCACAGCTGCTCATCACCGCACCGGATATCGAAGAGGGCGGCGTGCGCAAGCAGAACTTCCACAACACGCTCGCGCGGCTTTTAGAGCTCGGCGCGCTGCCGGTCATCAACGAGAACGACACCATCTCCACCGAGGAGTTCGGCATCGGCGACAACGATACGCTCTCTGCCATCGTGGCCGTGACGATCCAGGCGGACCTCCTCATTCTGCTTTCGGACATCGACGGGCTCTTCGACGGAGACCCGCGCAAGAACCCCGACGCGAAGCTCATCGACACGGTGGAAAAGATCGACGAGCACATCATTTCGCTCGGCGGGGGCAGCGGGTCGAATCTCGGCACCGGCGGCATGGCGACCAAGCTCCGCGCCGCGCAGATGGCGACGGCAGCAGGCTGCGAAATGGTCATCGCCAACGGCCAGTCGCCCGAGGTACTCTACGATGTGGCCGCGGGCAAGCGCGTGGGCACAAGATTTTTGGCAAAGAGGGATGAAGCATGACAACGATCGAACTTCTGGAACGCACAAAAGCTGCCTGGGGCAGCATCCGCAGCGCAAGCGCCGAGGAGAAGGACCGGCTGCTGCTCGCGATGGCGGAGAGCCTTGAGGCCAACAGCAAAGATATCCTGCGCGAAAATGCCAAGGACATGGAGGCGGCGAAGGGCACGATCTCCGACGTGATGCTCGACCGTCTCGCCCTGACGGAGAGCCGCATCCACGCGATGGCCGAGGGCATCCGCGAGGCCGCGGCGCTGCCCGACCACGTGGGCCGCGCGCTCGCGCAGTTCAAGCGCCCCAATGGTATGACCATCACCAAGCGGCAGGTGCCGCTCGGTCTGGTCGCCATCATCTACGAGAGCCGCCCGAACGTCACGTCGGACGCCGCGGCGCTGTGCATCAAGAGCGGCAACGTCTGCATGCTGCGCAGCGGCAAGGAGGCCTATCGCTCCTCTCACGCCATCGTCACGGCGCTCAAGGCGGGCGTTGAGTCCGTCGGCGGCGATTCCGACATTGTCAACATCGTTGAGGATACAACGCATGCGAGCGCGCAGGTATTGATGACGGCGGACGGCCTTGTCGACCTGCTGATCCCCCGCGGCGGCAAGGGGCTCATCCGCGCGTGCGTGGAAAATGCAAGCGTTCCCTGCATCGAGACCGGCACGGGCATCTGCCATGTGTACGTCGACAGGGACGCTGACCTCAACATGGCGGTAAAGATCATCGAAAACGCCAAGACGAGCCGCCCGTCCGTCTGCAACGCGGAGGAGGTCTGCCTTGTCCACCGCGACATTGCAAAGGAATTTCTCCCCAAGCTCAAGGCCGCGCTTGTCGACAAGCGTAGGGAAGCGGGCCTTGTCCCCGTCGAGCTGCGGCTCGACGAAGCCGCGGCGGAGATCATTCCCGGCACGGCGGCAACGGAGCTCGACTTCGACACGGAATTTCTCGATTACATTCTCGCCGTCGCGGTCGTAGATGATCTGGATGCGGCCATCGCACATGTCCAGCATCACTCGACGCACCACAGCGATTGCATCGTGACCGAGAACCAAGCCGCGGCCGACCGCTTTGTCGACGAGGTCGACAGCGCGGCGGTGTACGTCAACGTCTCCACCCGCTTCACCGACGGCGGGGAGTTCGGCCTCGGCTGCGAGATGGGCATTTCGACGCAGAAGCTCCACGCGCGCGGCCCGATGGGGCTCGACGAGCTGAGCACCTATAAATATGTCATCACCGGCAGCGGCCAGATTCGATAACAGGAAAGGCGCACACTCCGATGTACCACAACGACAAAAAGTACGCATTGACAAACTGCGTGCTTCTCGACGGCTCTGAGCACATGGAGCCGCAGACGGGCAAGGCCGTCTGCATCGACGGCGAGAAAATCAATGAGATCGTCGACGCACAGCATATCCCCGCAGGCTATGAGGCAGTCGACCTCGGCGGAAAATATGTGCTGCCGGGTCTCATCAACATGCACGTGCACCTGCCCGCCTCGGGCAAGCCGAAAAAGAAGGCGAGCGACCCCAAAAAGCTCGTCAAGCTCATCACCTCCTGCGCGCTGACGAACAGGATCGGCGTCAACATGTGCGAGGGCTACGCCAAAACCGAGCTGCTCTCCGGCGTCACGACCATCCGCACAGTCGGCGGCGTCGCCGATTACGACACGAAAATTCGCGACCTCGCCGCGGCGGGCAAAATTCTTGCCCCGCGCGTGCTGGCGTCGAACATGGCGGTCTCCGTCCCCGGCGGGCACATGGCGGGTTCGCTCGCCTACGAGGCGCACTCCGCCGAAGAGGCTGCGGCGCTCGTCGAAAAGATCGCCGTTGAAAAGCCCGACCTCATCAAGCTGATGATCACCGGCGGCGTGCTGGACGCCGAAGTCGTGGGCGAGCCGGGCGTGCTGCGCATGCAGCCCGAGCTTGTCAAGGCCGCGTGCGACAAGGCACATTCGCTCGGCATGATCGTCGCGGCGCACGTTGAGAGCCCTGAGGGCGTGATGGTCGCGCTGCAAAACGGCGTCGACTCCATCGAGCATGGCGCGCAGCCAAGCGATGAGATGATCACGCTCTTCAAGCAGCGCAAGGCGTTCCAAATTTCGACCATTTCCCCCGCCCTGCCCTACGCGCTCTTCGACCGCAGCATTTCGCACGCGACGTATGAGCAGCAGGAAAACGGCAAGATCGTCTTCGACGGCATCGTCGCGCTCGCAAAGGCAAACCTCGCCGCGGGCGTGCCAGTCGGTCTCGGCACGGACGTCGGCTGCCCGTACATCACACATTACGACATGTGGCGCGAGCTGCACTATTTCGTCAAATACTGCGGCGTGACGCCTGCGTTCGCGCTCTACAGCGCGACGAAACTCAATGCCCGGCTCGCGGGCATCGGTGATCTGACCGGCAGCATTGAGGCGGACAAGCAGGCCGACCTGATCGTCTGCTCCGGCAACCCTCTTCAGAATTTGAGCGCGCTGCGTGAGCTCGACATGGTCGTCAAGGGCGGCTATCGCATCGACAAGCCGCAGATCAAAAAAATGGATGAGGTCGAGCGAGAGCTCGACAAGTTCCTGTAAGCGCTATGAAATACTTGGTACTATCCGACTCGCACGGTAATGTCGACAACATGGTGCGCGCGGTAGAGCTCGTAAAGCCGCAGGGCATCATCCATCTTGGCGACGGCTGGCGCGATGTCGAGGAGTTGCATCAGCTCTACCCTCGCCTGCCGCTCGAGCAGGTCCCCGGCAACTGCGACTTCGGGCGCTTTGAAGCGCTTGAGCGCGTGCTGATTCTGGACGATCACCGCGTGCTCATCGCGCACGGGCACACGTTAGGGGTGAAGACCGGACTTCTCCGCGCGCAGTACCGCGCGCTCGAGATGAACGCCGACATTCTGCTCTTCGGCCACACGCACGTGCCGCTCGTGGACGCGGCGTCGCGGCCGATGATGATGAATCCCGGTTCGATCGGCGATCCCCGCCGCCCGACCTACGGCGTGCTTGAGTTCAGGGACGGACAAATTTACCCGTCGGTCTTTCGGCTGGACGCATAACAAAAAAAGAGATGTACCATGCGGTACATCTCTTTTCCTTTTCTCACTCGTTCCAATCTCGCACCTGTTCGCGCAGCCAGTCGCACCAGGCGTCCACCCCTTCGCCGGTCTTGGCGGAGAGGGGGAATATCTTGAGCTTTGGGTTGCGCATGTGCGCGTATTCGACGACCTTTTCCATGTCGAAGTCAAAATACGGCAGCACGTCGATCTTGTTGATGATGAGCGCGTCGCACACAGTGAAGATGAGTGGGTACTTGAGCGGCTTGTCGTGTCCCTCCGGCACGGAGAGGATCATCGCGTTTTTGACCGCGCCCGTGTCGAACTCCGCGGGGCAGACGAGGTTGCCGACGTTTTCGAGCACGACGAGGTCCAAGTCCTTCGTGCCGATCTCCTTGAGGCCCTGCTCCGTCATGCTTGCATCGAGGTGGCACATGCCGCCCGTGTGGAGCTGGATAGTCTTGACGCCCGCGTCCGCGATGGTCTTCGCGTCCACGTCGGAGTCGATGTCTGCCTCCATCACGCCGATGCGCAGCTCATCCTTGAGCGCTTCAAGCGTGCGCAGCAGCGTCGTCGTCTTGCCGCTGCCCGGCGAGGACATCAGGTTCAGCAGAAACGTTCTGTCCTGCTTGAGCTGCGTGCGAAGGCGTGCGGCCTCGCGGTCGTTGTCGGCGAAGACGCTCTCCTTCACCTCGATGATCTTATAGGGTTCTGTCATATCGCCTCAATCTCCTTTAAGTTGATCTCGATACCCTGCTTGAGCCACGTTTTTTCGCTGCCGCAGTGCGGGCAGGTGCGGCCAAACTGCACCGTGGGATAGTCGCGCCCGCAGCCCTCGCAGTACGTAACGGCGGGGATGGTCTCGATCTTGAGCGCGGCCTCCGGTAAAAGCTCGGTCTTCTTGACTGCCCAGTTCCAGCAGCTTTCGAGTTCGTGCGGGATCGCACCGGACACCTCGCCGAGCTCGAGCGTCACGGACGCGACGTTCGTCAGGCCGTTTTCCTCTCCGATCTTTTCCACGCTCTTGATGACGTGGAAGACAATGCCCAGCTCGTGCATTACTTGCTCTTTCTCGCCGCACGCTTGATCTTGAACTCACGCTTGATCATGTACGGCAGGATGGCCTTCATCTTGTCCTCACAGGCGTACATCTTGCTGCACTCCGGTCTCTCGCGGTGCAGGTGGATGGCGTCGAACGCGCACTTCGTCGTGCAGACGCCGCAGCCGATGCACTTGTTTGGGTCGACGATGCTTGCGCCGCAGCTAAGGCAGCGCGCGGTCTCCTTTTTGATCTGCTCCTCGGTGAACGCGACGCGCTCGTCGCTAAACGTCCTGCGCAGCGCCTCGTTATAGCCGATGCGCTGGCGCGGCGTTGTGTCGTAATTGACGGGGATCAGAGCGTTCTCCTTGTCGAGCTCAATGAACTGGCGGCGGTTGCGGCCGACCGTCAACGTCGCGTGCTGGACAAAACGGTGCAGCGAGATCGCGCCCTCCTTGCCCGCGGCGATGGCGTCGATGGCAAATTTCTGACCCGTATAGGCGTCGCCGCCGACGAAGATATCCTTTTCCGCCGTCTGATACGTGACGGGGTCTGCCTTGACCGTGCCGTTGGGGTTGAACTCAACAGCGGTGCCGGTGAGCAGCTCACGCCAGTCGACCTTCTGGCCGATGCAGTAGAGAACCGTCGTGCACTCGGCCTGCTCGCTCACACTGTCGTCAAACTCAGGTGCGAAGCGGCCCTCGTCGTTCTTGACGCGCGTGCACTTGCGGAACCTGATGCCCGCGCACTTGCCGTCCTCCACCACGATCTCGGTCTGGCCCCAGCCGGCGTGGACGGTGATGCCGTCGCGCTCGCACTCGCTGCGGTCTTCCTCGCCCATCGGCATATCGTCGTAAGCCTCTAAGCAGTAGAGGTCAACGCTCTCCGCGCCGCAGCGCACCGCCGTGCGCGCAACGTCCGCGCCGATGTTGCCGCCGCCGATGACGACGACCTTACCGGAAAGCGTCTTCTTTTCATGCAGGTTGACCTGCCGCATAAAGTCGATACCCGCCATGACGCCGTCCGCGTCGCCGCCGGGGATGTTCAGCTTGCCGCCAGACTGGAGGCCGGCGGCCACGTAGAAGCTCTGATAGCCCTGCTCGCGCAGCTGCGCGATGGTCACGTCTTTTCCGACCTCCACGCCGCAGCGGAACTCGACACCGAGTTCACGCAAGATGTCGATCTCTGCCTCCACCACGTCTTTTTCGAGGCGGAAACTCGGAATGCCGTTCATCATCATGCCGCCGGGACGCGCTTCCCTTTCAAACACCGTCGGGCGGTAGCCCTTTTCAGCGAGGTAGTATGCGCACGACAGGCCCGCGGGGCCGCCACCGATGACGGCGATCTTCTCGGAAAATTCGCCGTCGACCTTCGGAATGACCTTTTCGGGCACAAAGCGCGTTTCCGCGTTCAGGTCCTGCTGGGCGATGAAGCGCTTGACCTCGTCAATGGCGACGGCCTGATCGACCGTACCGCGCGTGCAGGCATCCTCGCAGCGGCGGTTGCAGATGCGGCCGCAGACCGCAGGGAACGGATTTTCGCGCTTGATGAGCTGCAAGGCTTCGCGGTACTTGCCCTGCGCGGCAAGCTTCAGATAGCCCTGCACCGCGATGTGCGCTGGGCAGGCTGTCTTGCACGGCGAGGTACCGGTATTGTAGCAGTTGATGCGGTTCCTGTCGCGGTAGTCGACGCTCCACTTTTCAGGCCCCCACTTGACATCGTCGGGTAATTCCTGACGGGGATATTCGATGTAGCCGTCCTTCGTGCAGAGCTTCTGTCCCAGCTTGACCGCGCCCGCGGGGCAGTTTTCGACGCAGCGGCCGCAGGCGACACAGCTCTCGCTCTCGACGCTCGCGACATAGGCGCTGCGCGACAGGTTCGGCGTGTTGAACAGCTGCGATGTGCGCAGCGCGTTGCAGACATTGACGTTGCAGTTGCAGATGCCGAAAATTTTCTGCTCACCGTCGATATTCGTGATCTGGTGGACAAAGCCGTTGTCCTCGGCCTTTTTGAAAATTTCGAGCGCTTCGTCCTTCGTGATGTATTCGCCGCGCTGTGTTTCGACGATGTAGTCGGCCATGTCGCCCACACCGATGCACCAGCTTTCGGCGTCGTCGCCGCAGCCCTCGCCGAGCTTGGCGCGGCTAGCGCGGCAGGAGCACATGCTCTTGGCGTACTTGCCCTCGTACTTGCTGAGCCAGTAGGAGATGGGCTCTAAGTCAACGGACTCGTTCTCCGTCTCGATGGCCTTTTCCACAGGGATGATGTGCATGCCGATGCCTGCGCCTCCCGGCGGCACCATGGGCGTGATCTTTTCGAGCGGGAGCATCGTCATGCGCTCAAAGAACGCCGCGACCTCGGGATGCTCGTCGATCTGGCTTTTGCGCATGTTCAGAAATTCCGCGCTGCCGGGGACGAACAGCGGCAGCACCCAGCGCTTTTCATGCTTGGGGTTCTTGCCGTCCAGGTTCTCCCAGTTGTACTCGATGATGCCTGTCCGCGCCATCTCCGTGAGGAGCTTTTCGAGCGGCTCGCGCTCCATTTTGGTGAGCTTCATCAACTGTTCGGTCGTCTTGGGCTTGCGCACGCCCATTTTGAGCGCGACGTCGACCATCTCGTCGGTCATCACGCCGGCAAGGCCCCAGTACTCGGGGTCGTCCGCCGTAGCCTTGAGGCCGATGCGGTTCGTGATCATACTGCCGAGCTTGAGGACGTTTTCGCGCGGGGCGTCCGTGCGGGGAATTTTGAAACCCAGTTTACTCTCGTCGAGAGGGAAATTCGTGGGCTTGCTGCCGTTGATATCGCTCATGTTCCTGCTCTCCCTTTTCACGGCGTACCGCGTGCTTGCCGCCGCGCAGCAAAAATATCGCGCGGCGATCATCACCTATCTTATCCAAGCTCTATTTTACAGGAAAATGTTGGATTTTTCCATTGACTGATTCCATAAACCGCAGTCATATCGCTCAATTCCCCGCATTTTTGCGCAGATCGGCAGAATTGCCCAAATTTACAGATCAAGGAACCGCCACGCAAGCGCGGGCACATTGGTGTTTTTGAGGCACACGACGTTCAGCTCGTGCACGCCCGTGAGCGGCGGGCAGGAAAAATGCCCGAACTGCGCATCATTCTTGACGACGGCCTCGTAGAGGAAGCTCACGCCGCAGCCCTCGCTCACCAGATGCCGGATGAGCTTGAAGCTGCTGATGCAGATATTCGCGCGAAACGCCTCGACCGTGTAGCCGCACTGCATGAGCTCTCGCTCTAAAATCTTTCGCGTACCGGAGCCAGGCTCGCGCAGGATGAGCCGCTCGGAAAAGAGCTCATCCATCGGCACCTCACAGCCCGAAAACGGGTGATCTTTCGCGCAGATGCCGATGTAGGGCTCGTTGCGCAGCAGAAAGCTCTCGTACCGGCTCTTGTCGAAAATGCCCTCGAGCACGACGAAGTCAAGCTCACCTCCCTCGAGCTGGGCGAGCAGGTGTGCCGTATTGTCGACGGTAAAAAAGAGCTCGTTGTCCGGTTCTTTCAAAAAGCGGATGATCTGCGGCAGCAGGATATAGTCGCCGATGGACTTCGTCGCGCCGATGCGCAGGCTCGTCTTCTCCTGCCGTTTGAGCGCGCGGCGCAGCTCCTCGTCCTGATAGCGCTGGCTGATGGCGTAGATCTCAAGCGTTTCGCCCTGCGGCGTTTTTCTGAGCTTTCGGCTGTCGTAGGTAAAAAGGCGCACGCCGTACAGCGCTTCAAGCGCCTGAATTTGTTTCGTCACAGCGGGCTGCGTCAAATGCAGCTGCTCCGCCGCCTTGCGGTAGTTCATCGTGGCGCACACGGTCAAAAAGGTCTCAAGCCGCTGGTCCATGTTCTCTCTCCTTCGTCGATAACAAACAGGAATCGACATATTCTTATTTATAATTTTATTATATCATAGGTCGGTGATATAATACACCCGCAACACGCATTGGAGGAGAGAAAAAGCACATGAAATTTATCGAATCCGTAAAGAAAATGCTGCCCGGCTGCGCCATCGCGCTCGTCATCGCCGTGGTGGCCAAGTTTTTAGAGCAGCTGGAGGAATCCGTGGGGCTGCACCTGATCGGCGCGTCGGTCATCGCAATGTTCATCGGCATGATCGTGAACCGCTTTTACGCGCCGAATGACAAGACGAAGCCCGGCATCAAGTTCACCTCGAAAAAAATTCTGAAGTTCGCCATCATCCTGCTCGGTGCCAGCCTGAACATCACGACCGTTCTCACGGTCGGCAAGTTCTCGCTCACCGTCATGCTCTTCACACTGGCGACGTGCTTCGGCCTCGGCTATGTGATCGGCAAGGCGCTGGGGCTTGACTGGAAGACGAGCAGCCTCATCAACGCGGGCACGGGCATCTGCGGCGGCAGCGCCATCGCCGCCATCGCGCCGGTCATCGAGGCAACGGACATGGACATCGCCTACGGCATGTCGGCAACGTTCCTCTTTGACACGATCATGGTCGTCGTGTTCCCGCTGCTCGGCCGCGCGATGGGCCTTTCCGACGCGGCGTTCGGCCTGTGGGCCGGCACGGCGGTCAACGACACCTCGAGCGTCGTCGCCACGGGCTACGCCTTCAGCGAGGCCGCGGGCGACTTTGCCACGATGGTCAAGCTGACGCGCACACTCGCCATCATCCCGACGGTGCTGGTCTTCGCCGCCATCAGCGTGCACCTCAAGAAAAAGGCCGCCGCGCAGAGCGGCGACCATGGCGTCAAGGTCAATATGAAGTCGGTGTTCCCGTGGTTCATCCTCGGTTTCCTTGCAATGTCCCTTCTGTGCAGCGTCGGCGTCATTCCCGCGGGCCTCGCTACGACGCTCAAGAGTATCAGCAAGTTCCTGATGGTCGCGGCGCTCGCCGCCATCGGCCTCAATACGAACTTCGCGGCGCTGTGCAAGTCTGGCGCAAAGCCGATGCTTCACAGCTTCATCATTTCGCTGCTGGTCGTTCTTGTGGCGATTGCGGTCGAATATGTGCTCGGCATCGCGCCGAGCGGCACGCTCATTTAATCGTCCGCCGAAAGGATGAGATCGCAGCGGTTCCGCACATCGAGCGCGTCGAAATAGCGCTGCTCGAAAGGGATCCAGCGGTCGAAAAACTGCTTTGCATGCGCGGACGCATTCCGTTTGAGGATGCGCTCGCGCTGTTTTTCTGCCGAAATCGGCAGAAAAACGGATAGATCGTAGTACGGCGCAAGGCCGGGGTGCATGGAGTACGCGCCCTCGACAATGTTGAGTGTTCCCGCCTTAATCCGCTGCGGCGGGGCGATGGTAAACGTCGCGCAGTCGAAGCGGCGGTAGTCGACGGGCTTTCCTTCGCGCAGCGGCAGGAGCACCTCTTCCAAAAAGCGCTCGCGGTCGACGTTGCCGCCGGGCTGCGTGAAGCGCGCCTCTGTGCGCTGCTCGGGCCGGAGGAAAAAGTCGTCCATGTGGAAGACAGGGCAGCCGTAAACATTTTGCAGCAGCTCGCCGAGCGTCGTCTTGCCGCTGGCGCTGCCGCCCTCGATGGCGACGAGCACGCGGCTTCTTTCCGCCGTCAGGCGGTCGATGCGCGCAAACAGCGGCAGCGCGCGGGCGAAGTCGCGCCGCAGGACGCGGTACGCGGGCGCGTAATTCTGCCGAAATATCTCGGAGTGGTGCAGCGGCGGAAAGCCGTCCCTGCGCCACCTCTCAACAGCTTCCGCCGTCTCCTGCGCAGAAAACGGCAGCTCGCCCGCGTCGGCCATTGTCTGCAAGGCGGTGAGCATCGCTTCGAGCTTTTCGCGCCCGCACTCCTCGTGCCGCGCAGAGAGGGCGAAGAGCCGCGCAAACGTCTCCGCGCTCAAGCCGTCCTGCAAAATGCCGAGGTGCACACGGCAGTAGTCGCCGCCGAGCAGCTCGACGAGCTCGGAGATACGGTCACCGCTTCGCGCCGCTTCGGCGCGGATGTAGTCTGCGGCGGCGGACGGGTCGGCGATCAGATGCTCGCAGCCAAAGGCGCTCTGATAGAGCGCCTTGAAGACGTCCTGAAGCGCCAGCTCTGGATAGCGCGCGCAGTGGGCGCGCAGAAAGTCGCGAATATCGGTAAAATTCGTCATAGCGGCGGGATTCCTTTACCAAAAAGTTTCGTTTATCATAGCGCTTTTTCGCCCCTTTCGCAAGGGGCAAGGGATTGACAGCCCTGCGCTTTTTTGATAAAATTCCCGCGTCGGCACAAGCCGGCAGCGTTGGCACAAGCTGACTTTTCTTCCGCGCGTTCCCTGAAAGCAAACGAGGTATCACCAAGGTATCAATCTCCCTGCAAGGGGAATATTGATGCCTTTTCTTTGTCTTTTCAAGGGTTTTCGCGCAGAAAACAAGACGCAAGAGAGGATGAGAACACCGTGACGATCCTTGTCATCGACGGCCAGGGCGGAAAGCTCGGCAAAACTTTGGTCGAGAACATCAAAAAGTCCTTCCCGCACCTCGAGATCATGGCGGTCGGTACGAACAGCGCCGCTTCCGACGTGATGCGCCGCGCGGGCGCTGACCGCGTGGCCACGGGCGAAAACCCCGTCATCGTGGCCTGCCGCAGCGCGCAGATCATCGTCGGCCCCATCGGCATCGCGATCGCCGATGCGCTGATGGGCGAGATCTCCCCCGCCATGGCAAACGCCGTCGCGTCAAGCAATGCCTACCGTGTGCTCATCCCGATGAATCTATGCAGCACGTATGTCGCGGGCGTGGACAAAAAGTCCTCCGCCATTCTGGACGACGCTATGGCGCACATCCGTTTGCTGCTCGAAGGAATGGAGAACAAACCATGAACAACGCTGCCACTGCAACTGCCCGTACCGCTTCCCCGGTGAGAAAACTCACCTATTCTGCGCTCTTCCTCGCCTTGGCGATGGTCCTGCCGTTTTTGACCGGCCAGATCCCCGAGATCGGCTCTATGCTCTGTCCCATGCACCTGCCCGCGCTGCTGTGCGGCTTCATGTGCGGCTGGCCGTGGGGACTCGCGGTCGGCTTTATCTCCCCGCTGCTGCGCTCGATGTTCGGTATGCCTCCGATCTGGATCGCCATCCCCATGGCGTTTGAAATGGCGACCTACGGCGCCATCGCCGGTCTTCTGTACCGCAAGCTGCCGAAAACAGGCTGGCGCATCTATGCCTCGCTCATCTCCGCGATGGTCGCGGGCCGCCTTGTGTGGGGGCTTGTGAAGTTTCTGCTCGCGGGCCTTCAGGGCACGGAGTTCAGCCTCGCCCTCTTCCTCTCCGGCGCGGTGACGACGGCCATCCCCGGCATCATCTTGCAGCTCATCCTCATTCCTATCCTTGTGGTGGTAATGGAGCGCACAAATATGGCGCTCGACGTGTGAGCACTTGATAAAAACAGAAAAGGACTTGGACGAAAGCGTCCAAGTCCTTTTCTTTATTCCTCCGCTTTACTCAGCAGCTTCGGCGCGCTCGTGTCCATCAAAAACGCCCCGAGCGGCGCGGTGATGACGATGCCGAGCACCGCGACTGACAGCACGATGCTGCCGCAGGGCAGCCCCGCCGCAAGCGGCACCGAGCCGATGGCCGCCTGCACCGTCGCCTTGGGAAGATAGGCAAACACGCAGTAAAGCCTCTCTTTCGCCGTGAGCGGCGTTCTAACAAGGCAAAGGCACACACCCACGGCGCGGAAAATGAGCGCCGAGAAGATCATGCCGACCGCCGCTCCGACAAGGACGAACAAAATGACCTCCGCCGCCAGCCAGAGCTTGCCGAATTTTTCAGAGAGCCGCTTGGCAACGAACGGCGTGCACTTCATCTTAAGTAAGCACGCCATGCTGACGACCGCGAGCAGGCCCGACACCGGCACGATGCCCTCGAGCCAGCCCTCCGCCGCGATGAGCAGCAGCGAGACCCCCAGCACGATGATGACCTTCATGCTGTTGCGGATGCAGTGCGCTCGGGCATAGGCAGTCTCGAAAAAGCGGCTGAGCAACCACCCGACAAGCGCACCCAGCGCAACGCCGAGCACGATCGACGCAGGGATGCTCAAAAAGTCCGCGGCGTTGGCGCTGCCGCCCTGCGCCGTGTGCAGAAACGTTGTAAACAGCACAATGACGAAGATATCGTCGCACGATGCGCCGGCCAGGATCATCTGCGGGATGCTCTTGTCCGTTCCGCGGCCGTTTTCCATCAGCTGCACCATGCGCGGCACGACGACCGCGGGCGACACCGCCGCGAGCACCGCGCCCATGACAGCCGCCTCCGCGTGCGTGACGCCGAGGAAGTACGGCGCGAGCAGCACATAGCCGATGATCTCGCACGTTGCGGGCAGGCACGACATCAGGATTGCCGGACGGCCGACCTTTTTGAGGTCGCCCAAATCGAGCGACAGTCCCGCCTTGAGCAGGATAATAACGAGCGCGAGCTTGCGCAGGTCGGCTGAGATCGACAAAATCGAGCCGTCCAGCACGTTGAGCACGCACGGCCCCAGCAGGATGCCCGTCGCCAGCATGCCGATGATGCGCGGCAGCTTCAGCTTCTGACACAGCGCGGCCAGCGCAAGGCCAACCAAAAAGACGAGTGCGAGTGAAGTTAACATAAATTCCCTCCTCCGGACACAAAAAAGCTGATGCCCCCTGTGACCGTTCAAAATCACAGAAGTCATCAGCTCAAAAAAGCGGTTTCGGCAGTGCCGTGGGAGAACCTCATTCCCGACTGCGCAGTATAGCAAAGCGCGGGCAAAAATGCAAGCCCTTTTTCAAAAATCAGCGCTCGAACGTCACCTGATAGGCCCCCAACACCTGCATGCAGGGGATGACGGCGGCATTTTCGACCGTGAAAGCCGCCTTTTCATAGTGCGTCGTCTCCTCTTCGGGGATGGCGGGCAGCGTTTTGCCAAGGCTGACACCGTGCGCGCCGCCTGCAAAGCGCCATGCGAATTCACAGTCGCAGAATTCCTTGTTTGCTGTGATCTTCTCCGCGGGCACGAGCGTAAACGTACCGTCTTTCAAGTAATAGCAGCCTACGTTGTCCTTTTCCGCAGGGCAGCCGCCCTCGATGCCGGCGCCGGTGAACGAGATCGTCAGCTCCGGCAGCGTGAAGGTCGTCTTTTTGCCGTCCTTCGTAAAGGGAACATCGTCCCAGCGGCCGATGTTGACCCAGCCGCGATTGTCGGCTTTTTCCGCGGCAGTGTTGAACTCGAGAGCCCCCGTTTTGCCGTCGCGCACCTCCGCGTTGATGCGCAGCACCGGCCGCAGCGAGGCAAAGCCCTCCGGCAGCAGGGCGCGCAGACGGTCCTGCTCCGCGCCGTAGGCCATGACAAACTGTTCAACGGTCATTGCGCTTCCTCTGTTTCCTTTTGTGCGCGCTCCGCGTCTTGCCTCAGCAGCCGCAGATAGGCGTCGAGATAGAGCTTGTGCGTCACGCTTAAAAGTGCCGAGCGCAGCAGTTCCTTTTCATCCGACTCGTCCTGTCCGACGCTTGCAAGATGGTCGCTCGCGCCGAAGACATAGCGGATGAGATTTTCAAATTCCTCGCAGAAGTAGTGATAAGCGGTCGGCAGATCGTAGGTCTCGTGCTGAATGCCGATCAGCGCGCGGATGTCGTCCATCGCGACGACGCTCTTGATGCACGAGACAAAGATGAGGTATGCAATGCTCTCCGCGCCATAGGCCTTTTTCTCTGGCCCGGGGATGATCTTCTGCTTAACATAATTGCTGACCATCGAGGCCGTGATGGGACTGAGCCCGCATCCCGTGATGGATTGATTGACATAACGCGTCACCTGTTCGAGATACAGCCCCACGTCGGGGATCTCCCCGAGCCGCGGGATATGAAAGCTTCGGACAGACTCCGCCAGACGGCTGCGCATATTTTCGTCCATAGCTGCTCCTCCGTTCAAACTGCGTTTTCATCATCTTAAACTTTGGTTAAAAAAATGTCAATAAGTTTTTCAAAAACCGATTGACAGTTATTGAAAATCGTTGTATTGTAGTCAAAGATAATTTCACCTGACAACAGGTTTTTGAATAACCGATTATTTTTTTGGAGGCTTCCCCATGATGAAACTGATCGCCGACTCCTCTGCCAACCTCACGATGCTGGAGGGCGTAACCTATCAGAGCGTGCCCATGACCATCCGCGCCGGCGAGCGCGACTTCGTGGACGATGAAACGCTCGACACGCACGAGCTGCTCGACTATCTCGCGGCCCACAACGGCAAATCCGGCACGGCCTGCCCCAGCCTCGATGGCTGGCTCAAGGCGTTCGAGGGCGCGGATGAGATTTTCGTCATTACCATCACAAGCAGCCTGTCCGGCACCTGTGCCTCGGCCATGGCCGCGCGCGACGTGTATCTCCAGTCGCATCCCGAGGTCAAAATTCACATCTTTGACACGCTGAGCACGGGACCGGAGATGCAGTTGCTCGCAGAGAAGCTCGCAGAGCTGCACGCCAAGGGCCTCCCCTTCGATGTGGTCTGCGAAAAGGCACAGGAATATCTTGCCACCACGCACCTCTTCTTCAGTCTTAAGTCCCTGCACAATCTGGCGCAAAACGGCCGCGTCAGCAAAATCGCCGCGGGCGCCATCGGCATTCTCGGCATTCACATCCTCGCCACCGCAAGTCTTGAGGGCACGATCCAGCCCGTTGAAAAATGCCGCGGCGAAAAAAAGACGTGCGCGGCGATGGTACAGAAACTTCTGGAAGCTGACTACCACGGCGGCAAGGTGCGCATCCACCACGCTGAAAATCCAGAGGCGGCTGGGGCGCTCGCCGCTTCGCTGCGCGGGCACTTTCCTGAAGCAGACATTGAGATCCGTCCCTGCCGTGGCCTTTGCAGCTACTATGCCGAGCGCGGCGGCGTGATCGTCGGTTTTGAGACGATGTAAAACCGAACAGACAGCAAAAAGCAGACGGCCTGCGTGAACCGTCTGCTTTTCTTTATCTCTGCCATTAGGCAGTTGGAGTGGTATCGGAGGTACTGTCGCCCGCTGGGGCGTTGCCGTCAGTGGGGCTTCCCTGCCCGCTGGGCGGTGTGGGGCGCTCGCCGCTGGGCATTTCGGGCACTTCCCCGTCGGGAAGCTCTGGCTTCTCGCCGTTTGGCATCTGACCGTCAAAGCTCTCGGGCGGTTCACCGTCTGGCTTCTGTCCGCCGCCGGGGAAGCCGCCGCCCATGCCCATGCCGGTGGAAACCGTCCTGCTCTGCGCGGTCCCTTCGGTGGAGCTGTCGCCCGCCTTGAGGGTATACGCACTGTCCGCCACCACATCGGCAGATGAGAAGAGGATGAAGTTCGCACCGCATCTGGCTGTGCCGCTGTACACAGCATTGCCGTCGGCGTCTTCAATCGTGAAATCCGCGTCCGCGGCGATCAGGCTGCTCTGCGTACTGCCCGGCATGCCGCCAAAGCCCGTTGAGCCGTAAATGACGCAGGGCTGCGCGGCCTCCAGGTTCATGCCCATGCCGCTGCTGCCGCCCGCGGCGAGCACCGTGCCGCCTGAGACGGTGATGGTGCCGTCGGCATCCAGCGGCTCGTTGTCCGCCGTGTTGTCCGTCCACACGACCACTGTGCCGCCCGTGATGGTCAGGTCGCCGTTGGAGTCAAAGCCGTCTCCGCCGGAGGTATAAGCGTCGATCGCACCGCCGGAGATCGTCATCGTGAAGTCGTAGTCCGTCAGGTCGGAATTTGCCGCATTCAGGCAGTCGTCCGAGGCGTTGATCGTAATATCACCGGAGCAAACGTTCAGCTCCGCGCCCTCAAGGCCCTCGCAGCAATTCGTGATGTCGATCGTGGGGCCGTCCGTGCCGTCCGCACCGATGTTCAGCACCAAGTCGCAGTGAATGGCGTCATCCGCGGCGTCGATGGTCAGCGTGCCGCTCTCGACGTTCAAAAGCTGCTCGGCGTTGATGGCGTCGTTGACGGGTGCATCGATATTCAGCGTCAAATCGCGGATGGTCAGCGACGCTTCGCCGTCCTCATCCGTCGTCGCGCCGGATTTGATGCCGTTTTTGCCGTTGGCCGTGATGGTCAACTCTCCATCGCCGCAGAGGGTGACGGTCGAACCGTCCTTACACTTGATGACGGCGTTTTCGGCATTTTCGTTTTCGGGGTAGTTGTCGTCATTGTTCTGCTCGGTATCGCTCAGGGAATTTTCCGTACCGTTGGAAACAAGGATGGTCACCTCGTTCGACTTGCCGCAGGTGATGGCGGCGGTATTCTCACTCGTAAGTGTCAGGCCGTCCAGCACCAGCGTCACGCCGGTCGTACCCTTTTTCACCTTGATGGAGCCGTCCGCGCAGCTGCCGGAGACGGTGTAGGTACCACTCGACGTGATCGTGAGCGCTGTGCCGTCGATCTCGTAGCCCGTGTCCGTCTCGCCCGCAGCGGTCACGCCGCAGTCGGTAAAGGTAAAGGTCACATTGCTTGCCGTGTCCGCCGTACTATTATTTATCGTACCGGCGCAGGCCGTGAGTGACAGCGCCAGCGCCGACGCGCACAGGAAAGGCAGTAGTTTTTTCATCATAATATCTCCTCAATCAATGATCTCGCATGGTCCCCCCGGGGCAGGCGCGAGCTTTTTCACTCTCTGCGCCCGCTCCTTTGAGCCTGGCGACAGCATACCCGCTTTGCCTAAAGGTTACCTAAAGAAAATAAAGATTTTACCTTTAGGTTTCTTTTAGGTTGCGCGTTCATACTTGAGCGCACAAAGGAGGTTCGACACCATGGCGATTCAATGCTGTTTTGAACGATATGAAAAGAAATACTGCCTGACCCTCTCCCAGCAGCGTTTTTTATTGGAGCGGATGACACCCTACATGAAAAAGGACGCGTACGGCGAGTACACCATCTGCAACATTTATTATGATACCGACGACTACCGCCTAATTCGCGCGTCGCTCGAAAAGCCCGTCTATAAGGAAAAGCTGCGCGTGCGCAGCTACGGCGTGCCGCAGGAGGACGGCAAGGTCTTCGTCGAGCTCAAGAAGAAGTTCGACGGCGTCGTCTATAAGCGCCGCATCACAACGGGCATCCAGAACGTGGAGCCGTTTTTCTCCGGCGAGCTGCCGAGTGAAAACTTCGGCCAGATCGGACGCGAGATCGGCTATTTTCAGTCGTTTTATCACACCGCGCCCAAGGTCTTCATCGGCTACGACCGGCTCGCCTTTGCGGGCATCGACGATCCGCAGCTCCGCATCACGTTCGACACGAACTTACGGTGGCGCGACACGGATGTCGACCTCCGCCTCGGCAACCACGGTGCACCCATCGCGCTGCCCTGCGGCGATGTGCTGATGGAGGTCAAGATTCCCGGCGCGTGCCCGCTGTGGCTCTGCCATCTACTCTCCGACGTCGGGGCGTTCTCCGCGTCGTTTTCCAAATACGGTGCCTGCTACCGTGACGAGTTGTCCGCAGGCGTCCACACGACCAATTTAAAGGAGGATACCTTCTGTGCTTAACTCGATCTTAGGAAGCGAATTGACGCTCGTCTCGTTTCTCATCTGTACGGCGGTGTCGCTGCTGCTCGGCGTCGGCACGGCGCTCGTTTCCATGTACCGTTCGCGTACGACGCAGAGCTTCGCTGTCACGCTCGCGATTTTGCCCGCCGTGGTGCAGCTTGTCATCATGCTGGTGAACGGCAACCTCGGCGCGGGCGTCGCCGTGGCGGGTGCGTTTGGGCTCGTGCGCTTCCGCTCCGCGCCGGGCACAGCGAAGGAGATTGGAGCGCTGTTCCTCGCGATGGCCATCGGCCTTGCGACCGGCATGGGCTATGTATGGCTCGCCGTCATGGTGTTTGCCATCGTCTCGGCGGTGATGCTGCTGCTCACGGCGGTGAATTTCGGCGGCGCGGACGAGCACGAGCGCGTGCTCAGGATCACGATCCCCGAAAGTCTTGACTACGACGGATTGTTCGACGATCTCTTTGAAAAGTACACCAAGTCCTGCGTGCTCGAGCGCGTGAAAACGAGCAACATGGGCACGCTCTACGAGCTCACCTACCGCGTCACGCTCCCTGATGACCACGCGCCCAAGGCGTTTTTGGACGAACTGCGCTGCCGCAACGGCAACCTCAACATCACCTGCGGGCGCGAGGCGACGAAAGACGCGCTCTGAGCCATCTTGATTTTTGCCCGCGCGCTCTTTATACTACACTTACTATCAGAATCAGAGGGGGGACCTTTTATGCGGCTGCTGATCGCAGAGGACGAGGTCGATCTCGCCGAGGCGCTGGCGGTCTTTTTTGAAAAAAATCACTTCTCCGTCGACGCTGTGCACAACGGCTTCGACGCCTATGAATATGCCTCGTCGGGCGCATACGACGCCGTCATTTTAGACGTGATGATGCCCAAGATGGACGGTATTCAAGTGCTCGAAAAGCTGCGGCAGGAGGGCGTGAAAACGCCCATCATGATGCTCACGGCCAAGGGCCAGAAGAGTGACCGCATCACGGGCTTCAACGCCGGCGCGGACGACTATCTTCCCAAGCCCTTCGACCCCGACGAGCTCTTGAGCCGCGTGCGCGCCATCCTGCGCCGCAGCGAGGCCTACCAGCCGACGGTGCTCGCCTACGGCGATCTGACGCTCGACCCCGGCAGCGGCAATTTGAGCTGCGGGAAGGACCCCATCCGCCTGAGCGGGCGTGAGTTCCAGATCATGGAGCTTTTCATGCGCTCGCCGCGGCAGGTCTTTTCCGCCGAGCGCATCATGGAGCGCGTGTGGGGCTGGGATAATGAGGCGGAGATCAACGTCGTATGGGTGAACATCTCGAATCTTCGCAAAAAGCTCAAGTCCATCGGCTCGCACGTCACCCTGCAGGCAAACCGCGGCCTCGGCTACGTGTTGGAGGAGAGCGTATGATCAAGCGCCTGCGAAACCGCTTTATCCGTATCGCGATGCTCTCCGTCACGGCGGTGATGATGCTGCTGACGATCATCCTGAACGTCGCCAACTACGTCTCGACCGATTCCGACCTGAAGCAAACGCTGACGCTCATCTACGAGAACGCGGGCACCATCCCCCACTCGCGTTTCCTGCCGCCGAGCGGCTCGGACAGCGCCGATGCACCCACGCCGCCGGAAAATGACGGCGGCAGCGGTGACACTGCCCCCGCGCCGCCCGACGGCGCAGACGATTCGCAGACGCCGCAGGCCCCGCCCGACGACAAAATCGCGCGGCGCGAAGGGCCATTCACCGCCGAAACGCCGTTCTCCACGCGCTTTTTTGTCCTGCACTACACATCAAGCGGCACGCTGACACAGGCAGACCTCGACAATATCGCCTCCGTCACGGAGGATGATACGCAGGAATATCTCTCCGCCGCGCTCGCACACGGCGCGGGCTATGGCTACTTCAACAGTTATCGCTTTTTCGTCGCGCAGACGGATGACGGCGAGAATATCGCCATCTTCCTCGACTGCTACCACGAGCTGCGTGCGATGCGCGTGGTGCTCATGTGGTCGCTGCTCGCCGACGCGGCGTGCATCCTGCTCGTCTTTTTGCTCGTTGTGCTGCTCTCGCGCCGGGCCATCGACCCAGTGGTTCGCAGCGCGCAGCAGCAGAAGCAGTTCATCACCGACGCGAGCCACGAACTGAAAACGCCCATCACCGTCATTGCCACGAGCCTCAAGGTGCTCGAAATGGAGACCGGCAAGCAGAAATGGATCGACAAGGCGATGGCGCAGACGGAAAAGCTCACCTCGCTCGTCAACTCGCTCGTCACGCTCTCGCGCATGGACGAGGAGGATTCGCCGCTCAGGATGGAGGAGTTCCCCGTGAGCGACGCCGTGCGCGAAACGGCGGAAACGTTCGTCGACTTCGCCGCGTCGAAGGGGCACGAGCTGCGCCTTTCGATCACGGACGGCCTCACCTATCGCGGCGACGAGTACGCCGTGCGCCAGCTCGTCTCGATCCTGCTCGACAACGCGGTCAAATATGCGCTGCCCGATTCCCCCATTGAATTCTCGCTCGAAAAGGCGAAGCGCGGTGTCGTCCTCCGCTCGTCAAACGCCTGCGAGGATGTTGCTCCGGAAAACGCGCAGAAGCTCTTCGACCGCTTTTACCGTGCCGATCAATCCCGCTCGTCGGGCAGCGGCTTTGGCATCGGCCTTTCGATCGCGCGCTCGATCTCCGAGGGGCACCACGGCTCCATCCGCGCCATCGTGGACGACGGGAAGATCGCCTTCACCGCCGAGCTCAAATAAACGGCTTTTGGGCAAAAAAACGCTTCGCAGAACTTCTGCGAAGCGTTTTTCTTATCAAAGGCTTTTCTCCCCGCCCGTGACGGTCTCGATGGCGCAGGCGATAAACTTTTTCGCTGCGGGCGAGGCCTCTTTGAGCGACGGGACGGAGATGCCGAGCGTGACGAACTGCGGCGGGTCGAACGGGACCTCCGCCACCGTGCCGCTCCACTTGCGCGAGATGAGCCGCTGGTTGAAGCTGACGCCGAGCCCCGCCTCGACCATGTTGTAGGTCGTGAAGCCGTCGCGCGTCGTAAAGCAGGTCTGCGGGTGCAGGTCGTGCTGCTCGAGCAGGCGGTCCTGATCGGTGTCGTGATTGGGCGAGGTGTGGATGAACGGCTCTTCCTGCAAGCGGCAAAGCGGGAACGAATCCGCCGCTGCCAACTCGTGCCCGCGCGGCAGCCACGCGACGAGCTCGTCGCGAAAGACCGGCAGCCAGTCGTACTTGTCGCCGTGCATCTGCGCGCCGAAGCAGCAGTCGACCGAGCGCTCGTTCAGCCAGCGCGCCATCTCGAGGTTGCCACCCTCCTGCATCCGCACGGTCACACCCGGATAGCGGGCGCGGAACGCCGTCAGGATCTCTGGCATCCACAGGGCCGAAATGCTGTAATAGCAGCCGATCGTCAGCGAGCCCTTTGACACGCCGCCGATCTCCGCGCTGAGCTGCTCGGCGTTGTGGTGCGCGCGCACGACCTCGCGCAGCAGCGGCAGCATGAGCTTTCCGTTTTCCGTGAGCTGCACGCCCTTTTTGCTGCGAAGAAACAGCGGAAAGCCGAGCTCTTCTTCCAGCGTGCCGATCATGCGCGTCACGCCCGACTGCGTGTAGCCCAAAAGCTCCGCCGTGGCCGTCAGGCTGCCGAGCTCTGCCGCGGCAAGGAACGCCTCGCATTTGACCGCTTCCATACGCCCTCCTATCCATGATTTTATATCATGTTTTTCATTTCAAATAACCGTTTGCGTCATGTTTTCTCTTATTCTACAATAGCAGTCAGAAACCGTCAATCCTGTCTTTGAAACGAGGTCTTTTTTCATGGAGCATCGTCTTTCTTTCTCCTGCGACTATCTTGAGGGCGCGCATCCCGCCATCCTGCAGCGCCTGTGCGAAACGAATTTTGCGCAGACCGCCGGTTACGGCACGGATGAATACTGCGAATCCGCGCGCGAGAAGATCCGCGCCGCTTGCGGCGCGCCGAACGCGGAGATTCACTTCCTTGTCGGCGGCACACAGACGAACGCGACCGTCATCGACGCGCTGCTGCGCTCTTACGAGGGTGTGATCGCCGCGGACACGGGGCACATCAGCGTGCACGAGGCCGGCGCCATCGAGTTCGGCGGGCACAAGGTGCTCACGCTGCCGCAGGAGAACGGCAAGATCACCGCATCCCAAATCCGCGTACTGCTTGATCAGTACGAGGACGACGCGAACCGCGACCACACGGTCATGCCCGGGATGGTCTACCTCTCCCAGCCGACGGAGTACGGCACGCTCTATTCCAAAAAGGAGCTCACGGCCATCAGCGCGCTCTGCCGCGAAAAGCGCCTGCCGCTCTATATCGACGGCGCGCGCCTTGCCTACGCGCTCGCCTGTCCTGAAAACGACGTGACGCTGCGCGACCTTGCCGCGCTGTGCGACATTTTCTACATCGGCGGCACGAAATGCGGCGCGCTGCTCGGCGAGGCGGTCGTCATTCCCCAGCCGGGGCTCATTCCACACTTTTTCACCATCATCAAGCAGCACGGCGCGCTGCTCGCCAAGGGACGGCTGCTCGGCATCCAGTTCGACACGCTCTTTACCGATGGGCTCTACGAGCGCATCGGCGCAGACGCCGTTCGCTACGCCGACGCTATCCGGCGCGCGATGGCGGAAAACGGCTATTTGCCCTGTTTCCCCTCCCCGACGAACCAGAGCTTCTGCATCGTCAGTGAGCAGCAGCGCAAAGAGCTCGCCGAGCGCGTGGACTTCTCCGTCTGGGAGCAATATGACGAGACGCACAGCATCATCCGCTTTGCCACAAGCTGGGCGACGCGGGAAGAGGATGTGAACGCGCTCTGTCGCATCCTGCGCGAGTGCACCGCGCAGGAAAAGGCAGCGTCCTAAAATCAAAAAAGAGCTTTCTCCGATTTTCAGGAGAAAGCTCTTTTTATTTCATTGCGCTGCGCTCAGTTCTTTTTCATCAGCTGTTCATCCTGCTGCAAAAGCTGCTGCGTGATGATATCGAGCTGCCGGTGCTTGGCCATGCGGTCGGCGATGTTGTTCTGCACCAGCTCCGTCTCCTGATGGCCGCGGAAGGACAGCTTAAGCAGAATCGGCGTCAGGATCGTGCCGCATACGACCGTGATGACGACCGGCGTCATCATCGCGGGCGACAGCACACCCATCGAAAGGCCGCGGTTGGCGACGATCAGCGCGACTTCGCCGCGGCAGGCCATGCCCACGCCGACCTGGATGCTCTCGCGCGTGGTGAACTGGCACGCCTTGGCGCCAAGGCCGCAGCCGATGAGCTTCGAGATGATCGAAACAAGCAGCAGCAAAATCGAGAAGACGACCATGCCGCCCGTCAGACCCGTGATCTGCACATTGATACCGATGCTCGCGAAGAACACCGGCGTGAGCAGAAGATACCCGAGGGGGTTGTACTTCGTCTGGATGTAGGTGCCCTTGGGTGTGCACGCGACGGCAAGGCCCGCGGCGTAAGCGCCCGTGATATCAGCGACGCCGAAGAACTTCTCGGCGCAGTAGGCCATCACAAGGCACAGGACAAAGGCGAACACGGAGTTTCTGTGGCTGGCCCAACCGTGCTGACGCTTGAGCATCCAGCAGAAGATGCGGTTCGCGCCAAAGCCGACCACGAAGGCAAAGACGAAAAAGCCCACGATCTTGAGGAGCACCATGCCGATGCTCTCGTCACCGCCGGCAAGGCTGCAAACGAGCGTCAGTGCGATCAGGCCGAGCACATCGTCGATGAGCGCGGCGGCCAGAATCGTGTTGCCCACCTTGGTTTCGAGCTTTTTCATCTCCTTAAGCGTTTCGACTGTAATGCTCACGGACGTGGCTGTCAGGATGGTGCCGATGAAGATGTTTTCGATAAAGCCGGTGCTCTCGATGAGTCCCAGCTCATCCGCGCCCCAGGCAAGCGCCGTGCCCATGAGAAACGGCACGATCACGCCGAGGACCGCGACCATGAAGCCCGCCTTGCCGCTGTGCTTGAGCTCGTTGACATCCGTGCCCATACCGGCGGAGAACATCAGCACGATGACGCCAAGCTCGCTGAGCTGCTTGGTGAACTCCGTTTCCGAAAGAAGGCCAAGGCCCGCGGGGCTGAGCAAAAGGCCCGCGATCAGAGCGCCCACGACCTGCGGCATCTGAAACTTCTGCGCAATGAGGCCCAGAATCTTCGTGCTCAGCAGGATCAGCGCAAGATCCAGCAAAAAGTGATACGACATATTGATTTCCTCCCAAACTCTCTGATCTCTATCCAAATTCTTCCGTTTCATTTCGCGAGGCTCTATTCTAACTTCTTTTTTTCTTTTTTCAACAGTCAGAATCACCAAGGAAACGGAAAAATTCCTGCACAGCTCAGGCAAAATGCAATATATCTTTCATTTTTAACGTGAAATGTTTGCTTTGATTCCGTTTCCATAGCCGTTTTCACAAAAAGCAGCGTCAAATGCGGCGTTAAGAAGCCGTGAAATATGGACGATTCATTGAATTTCTCTATGATTTACAGGGATATCGTCTATATCGTCCACACATCGTGCACATTTTGTCGCTCACGCCCATTTTGCATCTTTTCCTGCATTTTGCGCATTTTCGTCGCACAATGCGCCGTTTCTCCCCTTGCCGCGGCAGCGCGGGCGTGGTAAAATCGGCCTTGTGACATGAACAAAGGAAAGGACGAGCCATGAATCAGAAAGAACTCAATGAACTGCGCCGGCGCTTCCGGCTCGATAAGAATAATTTCAGCCGCGTGTACGGCTGCTATGTGAACTCCAATAAAGAGATCATTGCGTGGGTCGATACCTCGATGGGCCTCATGCGGCAGGAGGAGCAGGAGATGTACCTGGGCCTTCTCAAAAAGTCCCTCTCCGGCACGCTTGGCAAGAACCTCATCGACGTGGTGTTCTCCACGCAGCAGGTCGCCGACAGCGATGAGCACCGCCTCTTGCAGACTCTTCGCCAGACAGAGCTCAAGGACCCCGCCTCGCGCGAAACGCTCTGCCGCCAAATCATCGACTGCATCGACATGGGCGAGACAAACTATCTCATCCTCCTCGCCGCCGATGCCTACGACGTGCCGCACCGCAGCAAGGATGACGAGATTCAGGCCGACGCGTCGAGTGAGGTCTTCAAGTACTTTGTCTGCTCCATCTGCCCCGTCAAGGCCCCGACGCTCGAACTGCGCTACGACCTTGACCAGAGCGAGTTTCACTCAAGCTCCACCGGCTACATTGCGACCTCGCCCGAGCTCGGCTTCCTCTACCCCGCGTTCGACAACCGCACGGCGAACATTTACAATGTGCTGTTCTACTCGAAAAACGCCGCGGAGATCCATCAGGAGGTCATCGACGCGCTGTTCCACGTCGACCCGCCGATGTCTGCCGAGGAGCAGAAAAACGCCTTTGGCTCGGCGCTTGCCGACGCGCTCGACAAGGATTGCAGCTACGATGTCGTCCAGTCCGTGCACGAGCAGATCAGAGCGCGCATCGAAGATCACAAGGAGAGCAAAGACCCCGAGCCGCTTGAAATGACGGCGGGCGACGTCGGCGGCATCCTCGCCAACAGCGGCGTGAACGACGAGCAGATCGCAGCGTTCCAGCGCGAGTGCGATGAGCAGTACGGCGAGAACGCCGCGCTGAACCCGAACAACATCATCGAGAGCAAGAAGTTTGAGATCACGACCCCCGAGGTCAAAATTTCCATTGCACCGGAGAACAGCTATATGATCGAAGCGCGCGTCATCAATGGCCGCAAATACCTCCTCATCCCCGCCGACGACGGCGTGGAGGTCAACGGCATCGGCGTGAACATCCCGGGTCTTGCAAAAGAGGAATAAAAAAGGAGAGAAGCCGCAGCTTCTCTCCTTCTCTTTTTGACCATTTACGCCTTGCTCTTGTAGAGGTCAGCGATGATGTCGGCGCACTTGTCGATGCCGAGCTCGCCGCTGTCGAGCGTGATGTGGTAATTCTGCGCGTAGCCCCACTTCATGTTCGTGTAGAAGCGGTGATAGGCCGCACGGCGCTTGTCCTTGTCGCGCAGGCGCTGCTCGGGCGACTGCTCGCGCTCGCCGTAGACCTCGACGATGCGCTTGGCGCGGAACGCCATATCCGCGTGGATAAAGACCTTGAGGCACTTGGCCTTGTCCTGCAAAATGTAGTCCGCGCAGCGGCCGACGATGACACAGGGGCCCTTTTCGGCAAGCTCGCTGATGACGCGGCACTGAATTTCCCATAGGATGTCCTCGTTCGTCGGGCCGAACGCGCGGTTCGAGAGCGCTGAGGACAGGAAGCCGCTGGGTGTGTACTCGCCCGCCTCTTTGACATAATTTTCTGCAAAGCCGCTCTCCTCGGCGATCTTCTGGATGAGCTCTGAGTCATAGCAGGGGATGCCGAGCTGCTCTGCGACCTTTTTGCCGACCGTGCGGCCGCCGCTGCCGAATTCACGGCTGATGGTGATAATATGATTCATAATACAGTTGCTCCTTCCGTATTGAGTTCCCGATACGTTTTTACAATCATACCCGCCGCGATGACGAAAGTCAACACATCCGACACCGGCATGGAGTACAGCACGCCGTCAAGGCCGAAAAAGCGCGGCAGCAGCAGTGCAAAGCCCACGCCGAACACGACCTCGCGCACCATGGAGAGCATCGTGGATGAGAACGCCTTGCCCACGGCCTGCAAAAAGATGAAGCAGGCCTTGTTCACGCAGGCGAGCACCATCATGCAAAGATACGTGCGGAATGCCTTGATCGCAAAGTCCGTGTAGTAGCTGCTCTCGTTCGCCGCGCCGAAGACGGCGATAAGCTGACGCGGGAAGCCCTCGGCCAGAACGAGCGCGACGGCGCCGACGATCGCCTCGCAGAGCAGGAGCTTTGTAAAGAGCTCACGCACGCGCGTCTTTTTCCCCGCGCCCATGTTGTAACCTACGACGGGAATGCAGCCCGCCGCCATGCCGACGACGATGGAAATGACGATCTGGAAGAACTTCATCACAATGCCGACGACGGCCATCGGGATCTGCGCGTACTGCTCCTGCGAGAATATCTCATCCAGCGCGCCGTACTTGCGCAGCATGTTGTTGATGGCCGCCATCGCCGCGACGAGGCTGATCTGCGAGAGAAAGCTCGTGATGCCGAGCGTCAGCATCCGGGTACAGAGGCTTGCGTGCAGGCGGAAGTCTCCCTTCCCCGGCTTGACGGTCTTCATGCGGCAGAGATACCACGCCGCGAGCGCCGCTGTGACGATCTGGCCCAACACGGTGGCGACCGCCGCGCCCATCATGCCCCACTTACATTCAAAGATGAAGATGGGGTCTAAAATGATGTTGAGCACCGCGCCCGCGAGCGTGGAGATCATGGCGAACCGCGGGTTGCCGTCGGCACGGATGACAGGGTTCATCGCCTGACCGAACATATAAAATGGGATGCCAAGCGAGATATAGAAGAAATACTCCTGCGCGTAATGAAAGGTCTCCTCGTTCACCGTGCCGCCGAACATCGAGATGATAGCGTCGGCGAAGATGAGGTACAGCGCCGTGAGCACAAGGCTGCTCGCGACCGACAATACGACCGCGCTGCCGACACTCTTTCTTGCCTCTCCCACTTCGCCCTTGCCGAGCGAAATGCTGACGAAGGCGCAGCAGCCGTCGCCGATCATCACGGCGATGGCGAGCGCCACGACGGTGAGCGGAAAGACGACGGTGTTTGCCGCGTTGCCGTAGGAACCGAGGTAGCTTGCGTTGGCGATGAAGATCTGGTCGACGATGTTATAGAGCGCGCCGACGAGCAGCGAGATGATGCACGGGACGGCGTAGCGCCGCATGAGCTTCCCCACGCGCTCCGTCCCCAAAAACTGGTTTGTGTTTTCCATGGCGGTCTTCCTCCTGAACATAAAAAATAAGAGATGCGTTCTGCCGGATCAATCCGGACTTACGCATCTCTGCCGCACGATTTGACTATGAAGTTGTCCTCTCCCTCCTTTTGCCGTAAAAAAGCGTGCAGCGTTTCTGCAACCGGATTTACGCAGAAACGCCACACGCTGTGAATTGATCTTATCAAATTGTTTCGAGCATTTCAAATGTTTTTTGCGGCACGGGCCGCAAATTTTTATTTAGTCCTGCTCCATGAAGCTGCGGATATAGGCGATCAGCATTTTCGCCGTGCCCTCAAAGCCGAGCACATCGCTCTTGACGGTCATGTCGTAGCCGCGGGCGTCGCCCCACTTCGTCTCGCAGTAGTAGTTGTGGTAGGACTTTCTGGAGCGGTCGACCTCTTTGATCTCCTCGATCGCGTCCTCGGCAGACAGGCCCTTCTTCTCCATCACGCGGCCGACTTTGGCCTGCTGGTTGCCGCAGATGAAAATGCTCAGCATATTGGGGTTGCCCTTGAGCACCTGGTCGCTGCAGCGGCCGATGATGAGGAAGCTCTCGCCATTTGCCGCCTTGTCGCGCAGCATGGCGAACGTCTTTTCCGCCACGTTGACCTCAAGAGAATTGGAATACTTGCCGATGCGGCGCGAGGCAAAGAAGTTGACGGGCTTTTCGTCCATCTTGCGGATCATTTCCCCGCTGTAGCCTTCGGAAACGATCTCCTTTTCGATGGAGTCCTTGTCATAGAGCTTGATACCGAGCTCTTGCGCGATCATGTCGGCAATGTAATGGCCGCCGCTGCCGTGCTCGCGGCCAAGGGTGATGATGATCTGGTTTTTCATGGGATCGCACTCCTTTCCTTTTTCCGTTTACAGATAGCGCAGGAATAAGTAGGCCGTGGACACCGCCATGACAATGATCGTCGCGGGCACGCAGTACTTGCAGTAGCGGCCCCAGCCGATGGGATAGCCGCCCTTGGCCGAAGCCGAAGTGCCGACGACGTTGGCGCTCGCGCCGATGGGCGTCGCATTGCCGCCGAGGTCCGTGCCGAGCGAAAGCGCCCAGGCAAGCACGCCGATATCCATGCCCTCTGTCGCGGCGATGGCGCGGATGACAGGGATCATGGTCGCGGCAAAGGGGATATTGTCGACAAAGGCGCTCGTGATGGCCGAGAGCCACAGAATGACGATCACAATAACCGCGATATTGCCCTCACTGACCGAGGTGATGAAGTTCGCGATCATGTTGAGCACGCCTGTCTTTTCAAGGCCCGCCACGGAAACGAACAAGCCGATGAAAAAGAGCAGCGTCTTATAGTCCACGCCCTTAATGATTTCTATAACAGATTTTTTGCCGCTGGTCAAGCCCAAAACGATCATCGTCAGAATCGCGACGATCACGCCGATGCACGCGACGGAAAGCTCCGTCTGCGCGTGCGTGATGAGCAGCACGACCGCCAGCAGGAAAACGCCTGCGCTCGCAAGAAATGCCTTCTTGTTCGTGATGGCCGTCGAAGGCTCGGGACAGGTGACGGGGCCGCCGTTGGCATGCTCGGCGCGCTCAAGTTCCTTGCGGAAGCAGAGCGTGAAGTAAATGAGCATGAACACAAAGCAGATCGCCACGACCGCGCCGGTATTTTCGATGAAGTCAAAGAATGTGTAGCCGAGCGAGGTGCCGATGATGATGTTCGGCGGGTCGCCGCACATCGTGGCCGCGCCGCCGAGGTTCGCGCAGAAAATTTCAGACAGGATCATCGGCACGGGGTCGAATTTCATCGTCTGCGCCAGTTCGAGCGTGACGGTGGCGAGAAACAGCACGACCGTGATGCTGTCGATGAACATCGACAAAAACGCCGAGAGCGACATAAAGCAGATGAGCAGCGGCACCGTGCGGTAGTGTACGAGCTTGGCAAGCGTCAGGCACAGCCAGCGGAAAAAGCCCGCCTTGCCGAGGCCCTCGACCATGATCATCATGCCGGCGATAAACAGGATCGTCGACCAGTTGATGCCAGCGGTGCTCTCCTCACTTGCGCCGTACCAGAATGTGCTCTGGAAAAACGCGCCGAGGTTGAGCGTCTCCCAAATGGCGCTCATCGAGCGCATGCAGACGCCGAACACCAGCACGAGCACGAGCGCGCCGCTCCCGAGCGTAATGTAATGCCGTTCAAACTTATCGAGGATAATAAGCAGGAACATAGTGACAAAAATGCAGATGGCAATGATCTGAGCAAACATGTTATTCCTCCCTGTGCTATGGAATTTCCAACGCGAGTCATTATATCGACCCTTTGCGCGGAAACGAAATGCTTTCTTGACATGGCGGATATATCATTTTGCTATGCCGTCCGAATTTTCCTGATTTCATGCGGCTTTTCGACGGTGTTTACTTTTCGTCAAGGTTCTGTTCTTTTTTCCCGAATACGCTTGCGCCGCCGCTTCGCTTCTGTTACAATCAGTCTTGCCGTCCGCAAGGAGCGGACGAATGCTTTTCTCTTCCGTCAAATTTTACGCAGTCAGGTTCCTCGCCGCCGCGCAGAACCCCACTTATTTTCTTTTTCAGAGGAGCTTGCTTTTTTATGAACATCAGCTACGACAGCTACCGCGTCTTTTATTACGCCGCCAAATTCCGCAGCTTCTCGCAGGCCGCCGCGGCGCTTTACAGCAATCAGCCCAACGTGACACGCATGATCCGAAAGCTCGAATCCGAGCTCGGCTGCGCGCTGTTTTTCCGCTCGCCGCAGGGCGTGCGCCTCACGCCCGAGGGGGAGAAGCTCTACACGCACATCGCCGTCGCGTTTGAGAGCATCGAGGCAGGCGAAGAGGAGGTCCTCTCCGACCAGAGCTTGCAAAGCGGTATCGTCCACATCGCAGCGAGCAGCCTTGCCCTGCGCACGCGGCTTTTGCAGGTGCTCGCGCGCTACCGGCGTGCATACCCGCACGTGCGCATCTGCCTGACGAACCACTCTGCCTCCCACGGCCTCGCCGCCGTGCAGAACGGCCTTGCCGACTTCGCCATTCTGGCAGAGGGCGCGTCCGTGCCGGATTCGCTCACGGCGCAGAAGATCGACGAAATTCAGGAGATCCCCATCTGCGGCCCGGCGTTTTTGGAGCTCACCGAGGAGCCCGTTTCGCTCAAAAGGCTTGCCGACTACCCGATCATCAGCTTGACGGAGGGAACATCGTCGCACGACTTTTATGCCGAGCTCTTCCTGCGCCACGGTCTTTCGTTCAGCCCCGATGTAGAGGTCGAGACCACGGCACAGGTGCCGCCCGTGGTGCAGAGCGACCTTGGCGTCGGCTTCGTGCCGCGCGAGATGCTTTACGGCACGCCGGAGGCAAGCGGCATCTACCCCATCATGCTCGAAGAGCCCATTCCCGCGCGCAGCGTCTTCCTCTTCCAGCGCAAGACGCAGCCGCTGAGCATCGCCGCCAAAAAGCTGCGGCAGATGCTGCTCGAAGACGCGCCGCAGGAGAGTGGAAAATAATCAGACAAAGTCCCGCCGGTTTCGAACCGGCGGGACTCTCCTTTTCGTTTTACAGATTCAGCAGCGTTTCGCTCAGGCGCTTGCCGGCGCTTCCGGCAAAGTCCTCCGCCCGGCGGATGCGCAGGAACGACGCGCCGTAGATCATGCGCTCGTTTTCAAGCTCTCCGTCCTCGCCGAGGAAAATGCCGATGACGTGCGCGCCCTCGCGCCGGAGCTTTCGCACCTGAAAGCAGGTGTCGCGGATGGCGGCATCGCCGACGTAGACTTCCGGCGCGCCCTCGCGCTTACGGCCGCTGACCATGTCGTTCGGTAAGCCGTCGCTGAACACGATGATAATTTTGTGCTCCTCGCGCCGCTTCTTGAGGTCGAGTCCCGCTGCGGCCAGCGCAAGGCCGTCGCGGTTATTCGACGTTGCGCGGTATTCCAAAATGCGGCGGTCGGCCTCCGGTTTGTCGTCATAATCGCGGAAGCGCCGCAGCACCGTGTAGTTGCCGTAGGTACAGTAGCTCATCACGCGGTGCGGAATGCGGATGCGGCTGAGCGCCGCGCTGAAGAGGTAGCTTTGCAGCGCCACCATGCTCTGCCGCACGCTCTGCGAGCCGCTTGCGTCGATCAAAAGCTCCACGACGACGGCGGACGGTTCCTGCCGGACGATCTTTTCAAAAAGCTGCGGATTTTCGCAGCGGCTGACCTTCCAGAGCAGATCGTTTTGCAGCACGCCGTGGTCGGCGCGGTAAACGTCCGGCTCGCTGCGCAGGCTCAGCGCATTGCGAAAGGCCTGCTCGATGCTGCGGATGCCCTGACGCGCGGCGTCCTCGTGCTCTTGGAGCATTTTGAGGTTGCCGTCCCGACTGGCGCGCAGCGATTGGGCGCGCGGCTCACTGCCCTCGTAGGCGTCCGCGCTCAGGCCGTCGGTGAAGAGGAGCTTTCGCTCCTCGTGGATGCCGGTGCAGACAGCGCTTTCGATCTCCTCCATCGCCTGCTCGGTCTGAAAGCTGGGGCCAAAGTTGCGCATCAGATACTCCGGAATGCCGGCGAGCGCGTCGTCCGGCAGGACGAGGCCATCGGCCGATGCCTCGCCCGCCTTGTCGTATTGGAGTTCCATCTCCTCGGTCTGCGTCCACTCGATGTCCCCCGGTTCGGCTGCGGGCTCACGCTCTTCCGTCTCGCGCTCGGGTAAGATGTCCTGATTGTGGTCGGGCGCAAAATAGCGGATGAAAATTTTGCGGTACAAAAGCGCTGCGAGTTCGACGAGCGACTTTGCGTCCGCGCAGCTCTCGCTGCGCGCGGCAAGGTCGTCAAACTCGGCCAGCATGTCTTCAAAACCGCTGAAATTTTTCAAAATGCGGCGGTCGCCCTCCGTCGCCGCGGCGGGAAACTGCTTCGTCAGATCGTAAATGTACATCCAGCCGCGCGAGCTGCGCCGGTAGCGCAGGAGGTCGCCACGCAAAATCTCGCCCGCCGCCTGCTCTGCCATCACGGCGACGCCCGGGCGCTCGCCCATCAGCCTCGCCCGCACGGCACGCTCGACGCACAGGTGCGCAATGGGCAGCAGCACGTCCATATTGTAGGCCGCGTAGCGGTGCCGCCGCAGCCACAGATTCAAGTCATCGAGCCCGAAAAACTTGTCCGCCCCGCCGAGGACGACGCCCTCGTACACCTCCGCCATGCCGCCCGCGCGCTCAAAGGGTTCGCTCATTTTCTGCACGTATTCGGGGCAGGTCCGCTTGCGGTGATTTTCAGAAACGGTCAAAAAAAGGCTCTCTTCTCTGCCGATGCTCATCTCTTCAGACAAAGCGCGTCAGCGCCACATCGCGCACGAGCGCATACTCGTACTCATCGAAGCATTTATTCGTGATGCTCACGGCGATGGCATCCTTCGGTGCCATGCCGTCGGTCATCAGGTGCAAAGCGGCGATCATGCCGCGCATATCGACGGAGTTCGTCGAGATCTCGCCGTTCACGGCCTTGGCGTTCAGATCGAGGAACAGCCCCGTGCAGCGCCTGATGTTCTCGTCCGATGCCTCGGACACGTTGGCGCGCAGCAGCTCGCAGAGCTGGGGTTCCTCGAGCGTCGGCATGCGGATGACCGTAAAGCGCGAGACGAGCGCTTCGTTCAGCTCGCGCGTACCGGCGTAACCGTAGTTCATCGTGGCGATGAAGCGCGCGGCGGGGTGGATAGGGATACACTCATAGCCCGGCACGTCGATGAGGCGGCGATAGTCGAGCGCGGAGTGCAGCACGGCCACAGCGTCGTTTTTCGCCATGTTGATCTCATCCAAGATACAGAAGCCGCCGTACTGCGCGGCGAGCGCGACGGGGCCGCGGCGCAGCCGCACCTCGCCGCCGGTGAAGGTGTCGGTGCCGATGAGCGTGCTGCTGTCGGTATTCACATGGAACGACACAGTGTAGACCGGACGGCGGAACAACCACGCAAGGTTGTCCGCCAAGATATTTTTGCCCGTGGCCTTGCCGCCGGAGAGCAGAACGTTCTCCCCCTGCAGAAGCGCCGCGGCGGCCAGCTCCATGATCTCATCGCCGATGAATTTGACGGGCGGCTCGGCGATGCGGCTGCGCACCGCCTCGTCCGGGACGTATTGCTTTTTGAATTGCTCCAGTCGGAGCGATAGATCCTGTCTCATGTCTTTGATAGTTCCCTTCTGTGTGCGGAAACGGTTCCCGCGCGATGCGCTCTTTTCAGCGCTTTTCCATGCAGAGCATTATAGTATTCACGCGGAGCCTTGTCAATTTGTGCCGCTATTGCACGCAGGAAAAGCATGTGGTAAAATCAATACAGAAACTCTATATAAAGGGGGCCGTATTATGCTGACGATCTTCAACCGCAAGGAACTCATCACCACGATGGACATGCAGCGTCAGTCCAACATCCGCAGCGTCCTGTCCGCCAACGGCATTGCCTACACGGTCAGAACCGAGAATTTGCAGGGCTCTTCCGCGCTTGGCGGCCGCAGCCGCGGGAGCAGCGGCAGCTTTGGCATCGACCCGAACTATTCGTATGAATATCATATCTACGTTCACAAAAACGACTATGAAAATGCTCTGAGACTGATTCGGTAACGTCCCTGAGCCCTAGAACGATAAAAGGCATTCCGCGCGATCGCGCGGAATGCCTTTTCTTTTGTTTTACAGCGCAGTCCCCTTTTTCGGCACGAAAAAGGACTTCATATCCGCCCTTTCAAGCTCGAGCAGCTTGATCTTTTTGTCGATGCCGCCTGCGTAGCCGGTCAGGCTGCCGCTCACGCCGACCACGCGGTGGCAGGGGATGATGAGCGAAATATCGTTGTGCCCCACCGCACCGCCGACGGCCTGCGCAGACATGTGCGTTAGGCCCTGCTTCTCCGCCAGCTTTCGCGCAAGCGCGCCGTAGGTCGTCGTTTCACCGTAGGGAATTTCCAGCAGCAGCGCCCATACTGCCTGCTGGAATGCCGAACCCACGGGGTGGAGCGGCGGCGTGAAGTCCGGCTCGCGGCCCGAAAAGTAGATATCGAGCCAGCGCTTGGCCTCGCACAAAACAGGCGTCTCGCTCTCGGCATACTCTTTTGGCAACGTGCGGGCAAAATATTTCTGCCCGTCGAACCACAGGCCCGTCAAGCCCTCTTCGTCCGCCGCAAGCAGGATGCCGCCGAGCGGCGAATCATAATGCTGGGTGTAAGTCATCGTCCTCGCCTCATTTCTCCTCTTTCGGCGCGTAATCGTGCAGCTCGGGGATCGCACCGCCGGACACCGCCCAGAGGTACAGGCTCGCCACGCTGCCATAGGGCGAAAAGCGGCGGCGGTACTTTTCAAAGAGCCCTCGGTCGATCTTCCGGTGGTGGTACACCATGCGCAGCCCCCGCTGGATGGCAAGGTCGTCGCAGCTCAGCACATCCGGACGCTGCATGCAGAAGAGCAGGATCATCTCCGCCGTCCACACGCCGATGCCCTTGAGGGACGAAAGCTCCCGGATAGCCTCCTCGTCGTTTTTTTGCCAGATACCTTCTAAATCGAATGCGCCGGTGTGGACCTTTTCGGCAAAATCCGTGATGTACTCCGCCTTTTTGAACGTCATGCCGAGCGACTGGAGCTTGGGAACGCCCGCCGCGAGGACCGTCTCGGCGTTGACCTCGCCGAGTGCCGACAGCATCCGCTGCCAGATCGTCTCCTGTGCCTTGGTCGAGATCTGCTGGCCGACGATGTGGTGCACGACGGCGGAAAAGAGGTCAGTATCCACTTTTCTCTCGACATGGCCGATGCGGTCGATGACCTCGGCCATGCGCTTATCCTTCTTTTTAAGATAGTCGGTCTCCTCTTCCCCGTAGGCAAAATACATTGAGCTTCCTCCCCGCCGCGTCATCTAAAACGTATGTTCTATATATTATATGGTGCCATTTTCTTTCTGTCAAGCGTGCAAGCTTTTGTAACGGACTATCGAAAAAATTTTCGAAGCCCTCTTGACTGAAAGTGTACTTTAAGTTGTAGAGTATCGGTGAACTTTAAGAACAACAAGTTTTTTCAGGAGGAATGTCTCATGAACAAGCCTTATATCGTATGCCACATGATGACCTCGGTCGACGGACGTATCGACTGCGCCATGACCGAGCACCTACCCGGCGTGCAGGAATATTACGACACGCTCGACGCGCTGGACGCGCCCACACGTATCAGCGGCCGCGTGACCGCGGAGCTCGAAATGGCGCTGCCCGGAAAGTTTGAGGCCAAGACCGCCGAAGCACTTGGCAAGGAGGCCTTTTCCAAGGCCGCCGACGCCGAGGGCTACGAGATCGTCGTTGACACCCACGGCACGCTCCTCTGGGGTGAAAGCGCCGAAGACGAGCGTCCGCTGCTCATCCTGACGAGCGAGCAGGTCAGCAAGGAGTACCTTGCGTATCTCAACGGCAAGCACATCTCGTGGATCGCCTGCGGCAAGGAACACGTCGACTTGAAGCGCGCGTGCGAAATTCTCGCCGCGGAGTTTGACGTCAAGAGAGCCGCCGCGGTCGGCGGCGGACACATCAACGCAGGCTTCCTCGCCGCGGGGCTACTCGACGAGGTCAGCATTCTGATCGGCGCCGGCATCGACGGCCGCGGCGGCATGCAGAGCGTGTTCGACGGCCTGCCGATGGAGCGCGGCGTCACGCCGCTCAAGCTCACGAGCGTGCAGCAGTACGGCAGCGGCGCGGTCTGGCTGCGCTACAATGTGGAAAACTAAAGCAGAGGAGGCTTTTTAACATGAAGTACGAAAATAAAGAAGCATTTGAACAGGTCAACATGTTCGGCACCGGCACGCCGAACACCGCTTACGCCAAGTTTTTCATCGGCGATTCGTTCTTAAATCCTCTGACTGACCCGAAAGGCAGCCTCTTCGCCGCGAACGTGACCTTCGAGCCCGCCTGCCGCAACAACTGGCACATCCATCGCGCGACTTCCGGCGGCGGACAGCTCCTTCTCTGCACCGCGGGCGAGGGCTGGTATCAGGAAGAGGGCAAGGACGCCGTCAGCCTGCACGAGGGCAGCGTCATCATGATCCCCGCGAACGTGAAGCACTGGCATGGCGCGAAAAAGGACAGCTGGTTCAGCCACATCGCCGTTGAAGTCCCCGGCAAAAACTGCCGGAACGAGTGGTGCGAGCCGGTCTCGGACGAAGCGTACAATAAGCTGTAATCGGAGGCAATTTCCATGATCTTAAACGAAACTTATACGCTCGAAAACGGCCTGAGCATTCCCAAGCTCGGCCTTGGCACCTGGTTCATCGACGACGATCAGGCCGCCGAGGCCGTCCGCACCGCCGTGAAGCTCGGCTACCGCCTCATCGATACCGCGCAGGCCTACGGCAACGAGCGCGGCGTGGGCGAGGGCGTGCGCACCTGCGGCGTTCCGCGCGATGAGCTTTTTGTCGCCAGCAAGGTGGCCGCGGAGCTCAAGACCTATGACGAGGCCAAAAAGTCCATCGACGAAACGCTCGAGAAGATGGGCCTTGACTACCTTGACCAGATGATCATCCACTCTCCCCAGCCGTGGAACCAGTTTCGCGTGGAAAAGCGCTATTCTGAAGAAAATAAAGCCGTCTGGCGCGCGCTCGAGGATGCGCAAAGCGAGGGCAAGATCAAGGTCATCGGCGTGTCGAACTTTCTGCGCGACGACCTTGAAAATCTGCTCTCTGACTGCCGCGTAAAGCCGATGGTCAACCAGATCCTGCTGCACATCAGCAACACCGACCTCGCGCTGCTCGACTACTGCCGCGAGCAGGGCATCCAGGTGGAGGCCTACTCCCCCATCGCCCATGGCGAGGCGCTCAAGAACCCCGCCATCGCGGAGATGGCGAAAAAGTACGGCATCAACGCCGCGCAGCTGTGCATCCGCTATGTCATCGAGCTCGGCGCGGTCGCGCTGCCGAAGACGGCCAACCCCGACCACATGGCAAGCAACGCCGCCGTGGACTTCACCATCTCGAGTGAGGACATGGAGACGCTCAAGCACACGGACCGCATCGCCGACTACGGCGAGTTCAACATCTTCCCCGTCTTCAGCGGCAAGCCGCTCGCGTAACGAACGCAAAAGGAAAAGGAGAGAACGCAGCAGCGTCCTCTCCTTTTTTACAAAAGCATGCAGAAACCAATCTGCATACAGATCCATCTTTCAAAAAGCCTCTTATTTCTTCTCTTCCTCGCGCACAAACATCATCAAAAAGCTGACTGCGAGCAGCAGGCAGGACACCCAGATGCCGCGTTCGGCAAAGCGCGCCGTCAGGACGCTGCCAAGCCCCGCGCCGACGGCAAAAATACCGATGACGCCAAAATACGTCAGTGCCTTTTTCAGCACCTCGCGGTCGTGCGTGTGGAAGTAGACGCACAGCGCCTCGGTGCCGCTGCGCATGTTGCCGATGCACATGGTGCTCGCGTAGGCGTGGCCGCGCACCTTGCGGAAGGTCTGCACCTGCATTGCGCAGACGAACGAGACGAGCGCGTTTGCAAAGGTGTTGACCTCCTGCGGCAGGAAGCCGACAAAAAACAGCAGCACGATCTCGGCCAGAATGATGAGCTGGCGCCAGTGCACCTTTTCCATGCACTTATAGCGGCGGTGGACGCATTCCGCCACAAAAATGCCCGCCATAAACGAGATCAGCGGCACAAAATAGCGGAAAACATCTGCCCAGTCGCCTGCAAAAAGGTGTGTGCTCATCAGCACGATGTTGCCCGTCTGCGCGTTGGCAAACACCTTGTCGCGGCAGCAATAGGTATAGGCGTCCTGCAATCCGCCGGATAAAATGATAAACGCGGACATCAGGAACGAATCGGACATCTGCCCGTGCGGTCGATCAAGCTGCATGGTTACATTTTGGCTCCTGTTCGTTAAAATTCCGCCATGATTATACGGCGGTGGCCGCGCTTCGTCAAGTGGCTTTTGCGTCGAGCCGCGCGGTGTATCTGCGGATGCACGCCGCAGCGTAAACGGCGGTGACAAGCTCCGTGATGGGCATGGCGAACCAGAGCGAATCCGCGCCCGCAAGAAGCGGCAGCATCAGGATCAGTGCATCGCTGATGACGAGTCCGCGCGCGACCGACACGATAAACGCCGCCTTCGGCTGTAAGATGGCCTGGAAATAATACGTCGAGAAGCTGTTGAACGGCAGCAGCAGGAATGAGATCGCATACGCGCGGATGATGGCCGGGGCCATCGCCAAGATTGTCTCCGTCGGGCTCATAAAAATGCGGATGTAGAGATTCGGGCACGCCACGCTCGGCGCCGTCCAGAAAACGCCGAAAAATACGACCGTCCACAGCGCATATCGCAGCGTCTCGCGGATGCGAGCCTCTTTCCCCGCGCCGAAATTCGTCGAAATGATGGGCTTGGATGCCTGTCCGACGCTGTACGCGCAGCACTGGACGAATGTGCTGACGTTGATGATGGGGCCGTAGATCGCGAGCGCGTCCGAGCCGAGGTATTGCATGATCTGGCGGTTGAAGAGCACAGTCAGAATACCCATCGCCATGTCGATAAAAAAGCTCGAAAAGCCCGTGGCGGCGATCTTCCACAGCTTGCGCGCAAGCCTCTTTGGTTTCACGAGGCGCAGCGTGTTCTTCCTGCTCGCAAAGTGCGTCAGCATCACGAGGAACGACACCGCCAAGCCCAGCGCCGTGGCAAGACCCGCGCCGTAAACGCCCATATCGCATGGGAAGACGAAGAACCAGTCGCCGAGCACATTGAAGATGGCGCCCGACAGCACACCAAGCGTCACAAGTGCGGGCGCGCCGTCGTTGCGCAGAAATGCCGCGAGCATCTGATTGAAGAGGAACAGCGGGAATACAACTTTAACGGGGATCATGTACCGCTGCGCGAGGGCGAGCAGCGTCTCATCCGTGCCGAAAAACATCAGAAGCGGACGCTCGAAGAGGATGAGCCCGACCCACGCGAGCGCCGCCAGAATGACCGAGCCGATGACCGCTGCGGTGAAATACTGCTCGTCCTCACCGTCGGCGCTCATGCCGCTGCCGCGCTTCGTGCTGAAGATCACACTGCCGCCGATGCCCATGAGAAAGCCAATGCTGTAAATGACGTTCCACACCGGCGCGACCACAGCCAGCGCCGCCGTGCCATCAGGCCCCTGATACTGCCCCACCATCGCCATGTCGACGATGCCGTAGATGCTGGAGATCAGCGCGCTGCCGAACGCCGCCGACAAGTATTTGAAGTAAAGCGTTTTGATATTTCCACGCAAAAGGTCCATCCCAAATGCTTCCGCGGGGCTGTCGTTTTTCGCTTTCCCCTTGGAACGAGGTCATTATTGCCCGCCAACCTAAAAAAACTAAAGGAAAGTTTGAACATTTTGTTTTTCACGAAAACGCAAAAAGCAGTGCCGCCTGAAATCAGGCGGCACTGTTCCTATTGATATGATGTTCCCACCGGCGCGGCGCAAGCGGTTAGTTCGCTCTAACTTACAGTCTTTTGAAAAGCCGCCGCAGGGCAGCTTTCCAATATATCCTGCTTTCCCGCTTGCCTTCGGGAAGGTGATCGACCTTGCGTATTGTAGCATAGCGATTTTCGCATTGCAAGAGCGGTTTTCAAATTTTTGCGATATTTTCTGTGCATTCTACGCGTTTTCGCCCCGCTTGCCGCGATAGGCTTTTCCCATTCCGCGCCCCGCGGCACTTGCATCCCGCGGCTTTCGCTGGTATACTATGTCCAGAAGTTAGATATATTTAACAGAATTGATATTTCACACAGAAAAGACGGCGAACGATATGGAAGCATTTTACGGCATTTTGATCCCATTTCTCGGCACGTCGCTCGGCGCGGCGTGCGTGTTCTTCATGAAAAAGTCGCTCAGCGACGCTGTGCAGCGCTCGCTGACGGGCTTTGCCGCGGGCGTGATGGTCGCGGCCTCGGTCTGGAGCCTGCTGATCCCCGCCATCGAGCAGTCATCGGCGATGGGGAAACTCTCGTTTCTGCCGGCGTTTCTCGGCTTTTGGGTCGGCATTCTCTTTTTGCTGCTGCTCGACCACGTCGTCCCGCACCTGCACGCCAAGAGCGGGCAGGTCGAGGGGCCGAAGAGCCAACTCCAGCGCACGACGATGATGGTGCTGGCCGTCACACTGCACAACATCCCCGAGGGCATGGCCGTCGGCGTGGTGTATGCGGGCTATCTCTCCGGCAGCGCACAGATCACGGCGGCGGGCGCGCTGGCGCTCTCACTCGGCATCGCGATCCAGAATTTTCCCGAGGGGGCGATCATTTCGCTCCCGCTGCGCGCCGAGGGCATGGGCAAAGCAAGAGCTTTCTGGGGCGGCGTGCTCTCGGGCATCGTCGAGCCCATCGGCGCGGTGCTGACGATACTCGCCGCGTCGCTCATCGTTCCGGCGCTGCCGTATCTTCTGAGCTTTGCCGCGGGCGCGATGCTCTATGTCGTCGTCGAAGAGCTGATCCCCGAAATGTCGCAGGGCGCGCACTCCAACATCGGCACGGTGTTTTTCGCCGTGGGTTTCAGCCTGATGATGGTGCTCGACGTGGCGCTGGGATGAAATACGGCAGGAATGCAAGCAGGAGGCGATACCGAGCGGTACGCCTCCTGCTTTTTATGCTGACGCCAGCCTTGCGCCTATTTTTCCACCCGAATGAGATTGCTCTCATACGGCCGCTTGCCGGAGAGCACTTCGTCGTAAAAATTCTGCTTCCAGTCGATATAGGCGACGCTGTCCTGCAATTCCCGAATGCCTGCGCGCAGCGCCTCCTGCTTCTGCGCCAGCAGGATCTTGCGCTGCGGGATGGTGCGCTCGCCTTGCAGGCAGAGGGCGAGGTAGTCCTTCATCTCCTGAATGCTCATACCGCATTTTTTCAGGCGCGTCAGGCTGCTGATCCACGCGACGTCCCGCTCGTCAAACACGCGGCGGTTGTTTTTGTCGCGCTTGACGTTGGGGACAAGCCCCTCGTTGCAGTAAAATTTTAAGGCCTGATAGGTCATGCCCGTTTCCTTGCAGACCTGCATCATGGTGTAGCGCATGGTAATCCCTCTCTGCTGCGTAAAAATTGTGTTTTTTCCTCAAAAACTCTTGACCGGTTGTTACAACCGGTATTTATAATCGGCAGTATCAACCGGCAGTAACAATCGGAATAGTAGCACACTGCGGCGAATACCGCAAGAAAAACGGTCAGAGAGGATGCGTTATGATGAATAACTTTATTTTTGAAAACAAGACCAAGGTATATTTCGGCAAAGGCGGCGTGAAGGAGTACCTCGGCGGCCTGCTCGCAAACTTTGGCGAAACCGTCATGCTGGCCTATGGCGGCGGTTCCATCAAGCGCAACGGCGTGTACGATGAGATCACTGCCATTCTGAATGCCGCAGGCAAGCGCATCGTGGAGTTCTCCGGTATCATGTCCAACTCCACCTATGCCAAGGTGCAGGAGGGCGCAAAGCTGGCGCGGGAGAATCATGTGGACCTTATCCTCGCCGTGGGCGGCGGCAGCGTTTCCGACTGCTGCAAGGTCATCTCCGCACAGGCGAAGCTGGACGAGGACATCTGGGAGATGCAGTACACGAAGCACACGCTGTCGACCAAGTTTATTCCCCTCGGCACGATTGTCACGGTGTTCGGTACCGGCAGCGAGATGAACAACGGGGCCGTCATCACCCACGAGGGAAAGAAGATCAAGGGCGCTCTTTGGGGCGCGCAGGCGGAGTTCGCGTTCCTTGACCCCAGCTACACGCTGTCCGTTCCCATGAAGCAGGTTATTTCCGGCGCGTTCGACACGCTGAGCCACGCGATGGAAACCTACTTCGGCAAGCCGGATGAAAACAACCTGTCCGACGATATTAACGAAGCCGTCATGCGCAGCGTCATCCGCAACATCCGCGTTCTGCTGACCGACCCGGAGAATTACGATGCCCGCAGTGAGCTGGCCTGGGCGTCCGCCATGGCAGAAAACGGCGTTCTGAAGATCGGAAAAGTCACGGACTTCCAGTGCCATATGCTGGAGCACCAGTTGGGCGCGTACACCAACTGCAACCACGGTGCAGGTCTGGCGGTGATCCACCCCGTTCTGTACCGCCATATCTACAAGTCCGGCGCGGCGCGGTTTGCACGGTTTGCGCAGAATGTCTGGGGTGTCGCACCCAAGGGCAGCATTGAGGAGACGGCTGCTGCCGGTATCGACGCGCTGGCTGCGTTCATCAAGGAAATTGGTCTGCCGACCAGCTTTGCAGAGCTTGGCATCCCCGCCGACACCGACTTCCGCGCCGTGGCGGATTCTACCAACATCACCGCTGGCTGCTGCAAGAAGCTGACCCGTGATGAAATTTGCGAAATTTTGCAGGAATGCCTGTAACATCTGGTGTTTCCGTGGCGGCAGGACGTCGCCATTTTTGGCCTTTCTGCCTCTTGCATTTGGCCCCAAGCGTGATATCATAGGCCAGACAAATTGCGGAAAGGGGCGGTAGAGTTGAAAGCTGCATCGCAGAAAAAATCATTGGATATGCTCCACGGGACGCTCTGGGATAAGATCCCGCGCTTTGCCGTTCCGGTGGCGGCCACGGCGATTTTGAGCCAGCTGTTCAACGCCGCGGACATCGCCGTCATCGGCAACTTTACCGGCGAGCTCCGCACTGTGGCGGTCGCGGCCGTCGGCACAAACAGCTCGATCATCAGCCTGATCGTCAACCTGTTCATCGGCATCGCGCTGGGCGCGAACGTGACGATCGCGCACGCCATCGGCGAAAAGAACGACACGATGGTGCACCACGCGGTGCACACCTCCATCGTCGTGGCGGTGCTGGGCGGTTTGATCGCGGCGGTCATCGGTGAGCTGTTCGCCGTTCCGCTGCTGAATCAGCTGAATGTGCCGGACGATGTGTTCCCGCTGGCGCTGCTATACCTGCGCATCTATCTTGCGGGCCTGCCGGTGATCCTGCTCTACAACTTTGAGGCGGCGGTCTTCCGCAGCGTGGGCGAAACGAAAATTCCGCTGATCGCGCTGACGGCCTCCGGCGTTCTGAACGTGATCCTGAATCTCTTTTTCGCGGCCGCGCTCCACATGAGCGTGGACGGCGTCGCGATCGCAACGGTGCTGTCGAACGCGGTCAGCGCGGCGATCTTGTGGGGTTTCCTGCTCAAAACGGACAAGGTCATCCGCCTTGAGCCGAAAAAGCTGCGCATCGACGGGCTGTGCCTCAAGCAAATTCTGCGCATCGGCGTTCCCGCAGGTGTGCAGAGCGCGATGTTCTCCATCGCGAATATCGTCATTCAGGGCGCGATCAACAGCCTCGGCACGGTCGTCATGGCGGCATCGAGCGCGGCCTACAACATTGAGGTCATCACCTACGATATCCTCAACTCCTTCTCGCAGGCCTGCACGACATTCGTCGGACAGAACTTCGGCGCGGGCGAGATCAAGCGCTGCAAGAAAACGCTGCTGCTGTGTCTTCTCGAGGGCATCATCAGCCTCGGCGTCGCCATCGCTCTGATCCTCTTTTTCGGAAAGTCGCTGCTCACCATCTTCAACGGCGACCCGCAGGTGGTAGAGACGGGCTATATTCGCCTCATGCTGATCATGCCGTCGCACCTGTTCAGCCTTTGCTACGAGGTGCTTTCCGGCTACCTGCGCGGCTTTGAAATTTCACTGCCGCCCGCCGTTTTGACGATGCTGGGCGTCTGCGGCGTCCGCCTGAGCTGGCTGCGCTGGGTCTTCCCGCAGTACAAGACGTTTATGAACATCATGCTGGTCTTCCCCATCAGCCTTGCGACCACGGCGCTTCTAATGCTGGCAGCGGTGCTGTACTTCCGCCCCTCGCGCCGCTATGAGCATCTGCAAAAGAGTGATGGCGCGGCTTCGGCAAAAATCGAAGGATAAGACCATTCCCAAAATCGACAAAGCAGGGCGCTTGCCTTTTAGGCAAGCGCCCTGCTTTACTTTTTTGATGGGGCAGCCGTTTCTAAATCGCGGATGGGAATTTTTCACATCAGCTCGCGCGTGAAATCAAGCACGCACTCGCGCAGACGCAGAATTTCCTCTGGCGTGTTCTTGCTCAGGTGCATACCGATGCCGAGCTCCCGTCCCGTTTTCGGGCTGACCGGCAGCGTCTTTACGCCGTGCGTCCGCCCGCGCATCATGATCTCCGTCATCATTGTGATGCCAAGGCCCTTGCTGACCATGCGGATGACCGTTTCATCGTCCACATGGCAGGGGCGGATATTCGGCTTCACCTTTTTGGGACTCAGCGCAGCGTTCACGTCGATGTCGAAGCGCCCGTAGGGCATCAGGAATTCTTTTCCGTCGAATTCCTCGATGGGGAAGGTCTCTTCGCTGCCGGTGGGATAGTCCTCCGGCAGGATGGCGTACATCGCGTCGTAGTAGAGCGGTGTCCAGTCGCAGTTGATGTGGCTCTGCCGCGCGGCAAAGATGACGTCCGTGCGCCCCTCCTCGAGCAGCTCAAAGGGTTCGAGCTCGTGGTCCACCATGCGAAGATCCACGTCGGTCTCCGGACACACGCGGCGGAAGCGGTACAGAATTTCCGGCATCCAGTGCATGGCAAGGCTCGCATAAGCGGCGATTCGGATCGTCGCCGTCCGCTTTTGCGTGATGGTCTCGATCTGGTTTTCGAGCTTCGCCGTCGCGCTGAGGTATTCGCGGATCGCGGGCAGCAGCGCCTCCCCGTCCTCTGTCAGCGAAATACCGCTGTGGTCGCGCTGGATGAGCTTCATGCCGATCTCGCGCTCCAGACCGTTGATGAGGTGCGTCAGCCCCGACTGTGTGTAGCCCACGACCTCAGACGCTTTGGAAAAGCTGCCGAGGTTGACGGCGGTCATCAAAATTTCAAATTTTTTGCTGTCCATATCCCCACTCCTATAAAGGGTATTTTGATTTGTAATATACCTATTATAACCGAGCGTTTCTCTTTTTCAAGTGCAGGGTGTAATATTTTCAACACAAAGGAGTTGATTATCCCATGACTACTAAAAAATTGACCTTCCGGCAGAAGATTCTCGTCGCCGGAACGCTGTTTGGAATGTTCTTCGGCGCTGGCAATCTGATCTTCCCCGTACATCTCGGCCAGATGGCCGGCCGCAACGCGGTCGTCGCCATGATCGGCTTTATCATCACGGCGGTTGGTATCCCCATCTTCGGCGTCGCCGCCATCGGCATCACGCATTCCGACGGCCTGCAGACGCTCTCGAGCAAGGTCGGCAAGGGCTACGGCATTTTCTTTACCTGCCTTCTGTACCTGACCATCGGCCCGCTCTTCGCCATCCCGAGATGCGCGACCGTTTCCTTTACCACCGGCATCACGCCCCTGCTGGGCGCGGATTCGCAGGAGTGGCTGTATCTGCTTGTCTTTTCGGCGGCGTTCTTCGCCTTCGTGCTGTTCTTCTCGCTGCGCCCCGGTAAGATCACCCTCTGGATCGGCAAGATCATCAATCCGCTCTTCCTGTTCTTCTTCGCAGTGCTGATCATCGCGGCGCTGCTCTCCCCCGGCGCAGCGATCTCCTCGGTCGAGCCGACGGAGGCCTATCAGAACGGTTCCTTCTTTCCCGCGCTCATTGAGGGCTACGGCACGATGGACGCCATCGCCGGTCTCGCCTTCGGCATCGTGGTCATCGACGTCATTCGCCGCATGGGTGTCAACAACGACGACATCATCGCCGAGGACGTGCTCTCCTCCGGTCTTCTTGCCGGTGCGCTGATGGCGCTGATCTACGTGCTGTCCATTCTGGTCGGCGCGCAGTCGAGAGGCATTTTCGAGCTGTCCGAAAATGGCGGCATCGCCCTCACGCAGATCGCGGGTCATTACCTCGGCGGCGTGGGCCAGTTTATCCTCGCCTTCACCATCACCTTTGCCTGCCTCAAGACCTCCATCGGCCTTGTCACGGCCTGCTCGGAGACGTTTGTCAAGATGACGAACGGCAAAATTTCCTACCGCACCTGGGCGATCCTCTTCACGGTGTTTTCTTTCGCCGTGTCCAACATCGGCCTCAGCGCCATCATCGAATACTCCGTCCCGATGCTCATGCTCATCTATCCCCCGGCCATTGCGCTTATCCTGCTGGCCTTTATCGGCAAGTTCTTCGCTCATGACCGTGCCGTGTATGTCGCAACGATGATCGGTACATGGGCAGCCGCTATTTTCGACTGCATGAAGACGCTGCCCGCGTCGGTGCAGACTTCGCTCCGCCTCGATGTGCCTATCGCCTTTGCGGAAAAATATCTGCCGTTGTTCGACAAGAACCTCGGCTGGCTGCTGCCCGCGCTCGTCGGCTTTGCGATCGGCATGGTCATCCGCTCGAGCCGGAAGGGCGCGCTCGTCCCTCATGCCTGACGAACCAAATTAAAGTAAAAACGCACCGCACGGCAGAGTTATTTCTGCCGTGCGGTGTCATTTTTTCAGCGGCTCCGAAAACGGAGAATCAGCAAGCTGAACCGCAACCCGTCAAGAGGACAGTGAAAAAATATAAAGTTTTCCCGGCCAGCAGCCAAGCGCTGCTGGCCGCTTTTATGCGGCGAGGCAAAGCGTGTGCTTTTCCATCGGCGTCAGGATGCCCAGATTGCGCTGGACACGTCTCGTGTTGTAATAGCGAATATCCTGCTGGATCATCTGGACAAGCTCGTGCTTGCTGGTAAACCGTCTGCCGTAATAGCGTTCCCGCTTCAGAATGCCCCAGAAGCCCTCCATCGGACCGTTGTCAATACAATGCGCCACACGGGACATGCTCTGCGTCATCCCTGCCTGTACGAGCTTGTGGTAGAAAGTGCGGTTGGTGTACTGGAACCCTCTGTCGCTATGAAACAGGGGCTGTGCGTCCGGATTGGCCTGCACCGCTTTGTCGAAGGTTTTGAAAACCAACGGATTATCGTTGCGTTCGCTGAATACATAGGACACAATACGCCGGTCACAAAGGTCGAGGATGGCGCTCAGGTAGAGCTTGTGGATCTCGCTTCCCTCATACCACTTGAATTCTGTCACATCGGTGAGCCACTTTTCATTGGGCTTTGCGGCATAAAACTGCCTGTCCAAAAGGTTTTCGGCAAGATACTGCGGATTTTTCGCGTGCCTGGTGCAGCCACGGTTGTTATATTTCACGGTAGAGCGGATATCTCTGGCCCGGCAGATGCGGAGCACCCGTTTGTCGTTGACATGGATGCCGCAGTCATGGCGCAGATCGTCATTGAGCCTCCGGTAGCCCTTGTCTGGGCTTTCCTCATGGAGCTGTTCGAGCTTTTCAGCAAGCCGCTCATTCTCTGCGGCCCGTTGGCTCACTATACCCAAGTTTTCCTTTCAGCATTGTTTCTACCACCAGCTTCTTGAATTCTGGTGTGTATTTCTTGTTTGGCACTCTTTTTGGCATAACAAAACACCCCACTTGTTAGATAGTATATCATACTGTCTAACATGTGGGGTGCAGTTCAGAAGCAGCGGCTCTTTTTCAAATCTTCAAATCTCTTACAGCGTGCGTACACGGTTATCAAATTTCGGCACGCGAATGCGGATGGTCACGTTATCATCCACGACCTCACTGATCTGCACATCGCAGGTCGCGCTCATCAGGCGATAAGCGTCCGGGAAGTTCAAATCAAACTTCTTCATCAGGAAGTTGACCGCATCCTCGGTGCCGAGCTTGACGCTTTCCTCCAGCGTGCGGCGGGAGGCAAGAAAGTACAAGCTGTCTGCCGTCTCGATGACAGGGCGCTCAATGGGGCGGTCGTGGTAGACCGTAACGCGCAGGCACATACGCCCCGCGATCTCAATGCCGGTGCCGGAAAGCTCGCCGTCGCCCATGCAGGCATGCATATCGCCCACAGCAAGCCCGGCGCCCTCGGCATTGACAGGAAAATACACGCGCGAACCGACGCGGACCAGCTTGGTGTCCATGTTGGCGCCGTGGTCCTCAGGCACCGCGCAGTGGATCTCGCCGCTTTTCGTGGCGACACCCATCACGCCGATCATCGGCGTCAGGGGCAGCTTGATATCATCGGAAAAATGTGCAAAGCCATCGTGCACGGGAATGATCTTGGTGTTCGGCTCCGTGATATGATCACCCAGCACGCCGAGTCCGACCGATGTGACCATCACGCCCTGCGGCGCAAGGTCGATCGCCATAACTTCCACGCAAAGGGTATCGCCGGGGTGCGCACCGCTGATCGCGATCGGGCCTACGGCGCAGTCCATGATGCCGATGTCAATATCCGGGCGCTTGACGCTTTCGTCGGTGATCTGACCGCTATAGCAGTCGTCGCACTCGACCCAGAAGGTCTCTCCGTCCTCGACGGTATAGTTTGCGGGATTTGTCGGGTTGAAGTGGAAGATCACTTTATCTTTCGGGATCACACGCATGACATCTGTCCTCCCTTTCCCTTACCAACCTGCCGGCAGGATGCCGATCATGGAGCAGATGAAGTAGATGGCCGCAAGGCTGAAGATCACGATGATCATGCCCTGCACTGCGGGATGCGCGTACCAACCGCACTTCCACTCCGGCTCGATATCGCCCTTCTTGCGGGCGTTGTTGAGCATCAGAACGGGAACGATCGACATAATCACGCCGCCGAAGGTACCAGCCCAGCCAATGGCGTCAACAAAGCTGACAAGACCGGCGTAGGCAAGGATGAACGGGGGAAGCACCGTGCAGGCGATGGCGATGAGACGGGTCTTGGTGTCCTTCTCATCCTTGAGCTTGAACATATCGACGATGTTCGTGAGCATGGAACCGCCGACCGCCCAATAAGAGGTCATCATGGCGCAGAGGGCAAAAATGTTGGCGGTATAGAGCGCCCAGGTACCGAGTGCCTGACCCCAGGCGAGCGTAGCGACCTGTGTGACCTCCTCCGCGCCGGTCAGAGAGAGAACGGCAAGGGGAACAACGGCCAGCAGCACGCCGGTGATGAACATACCGAGAATGATGGCAACCGGGAGCTTCTTGGGCGTGTGGCGCATACCGCGCGCCAGCTCAGGCACGGCATACTGCGCGATGTAGCAGAAAATAGCGCTGCTGAGAAGGGGAACGGCATAGGTCCAGTTTGCGTATACGGCGCGGGAGACATCCGCCTTGCCGGAGAGGAAGGATGCGATCACAATGATGCCGAGCAGCACGACCATGCCCGTGGACATGAATTTCTCCCAAAGGCCGGTGGCTTTGAGGCCGAACCAGACGACCAGCACACAGGGAACGGTGAACAGCAGGCTGCCCGCCCAGTTGGGGAGACCGAGCAGTGTGCAGAGGATGTTGCCGGAACCTGTCGTGTAGGCGACCATGCAGCCGATGGAGTTCGCGCAGACAGAGATGAAGATCAGGACCGAGCCGACCTTACCGACATATTTTTCCGCAAGGCCGGGCAGCTGCAGGGGCTTTTTTGTACGCAGTGCGGACTCCGCCACATAGAGCATGGAGAACGTGGTGAACAGACCGGCCACCGCCAGCCAGAGCACCAGGATCGGCCATCCCGCAAGGCGGGAAGAATATGCAAGGCCGAGTATACCGGAACCGACATTGGCACCCACGATGATCGCTACCGCCTCATAAAGTGTGAGCTTTGTTACCTTGAGCGCGCCTTCTTCGACGTGCAGGTTTTTTTCTTCCATTGAGCTTTCCTCCTAAAACGTTGGGAGATAGGTTTTGCAGCCTTGCTCCTCTTGTGATTCATTTTACCGGATCAAGGACAACAAAAAGACAACAAAAATGCAGAGCATTTCGATCACCTCTGCATTTTCGCCGTTTTTGATAGTTTTTAGCGAATGATTTCAGTCATCTTGCCCTGTAGCGATGCCGTCGTGATCTCCGCCCAGCTATACTGCGTCATAAACTCTCCGACAAAAGCATTGATCGCCGAAGATTCGCCGTTGAGAAACTGATAATAATCACAGGAAAACTTTTCTGTATCCACGCTGAGTTGATTCCGCCCCTTGATGACCGCATCTTCGCAATCCGCCTTTCGCAAGGTTCGCATCATATCAGACTTAAAGGTTTCGATCTGATTTTTCAGCGCGCTGCCGTATTCCCGGTCCTCATAGAGAATGGCCGCACATTCCCGGATGCTGCAGGCCGAACCGCGGCGAAATACCAGATACGCAAACAGCTCCTTGCTCTTTGCGCGGGCAAATTCGAGCGGTTTTCCCTCATAAAACACTTCAAAATTGCCGAAGCACTGGACACGCAGGGAAAGCTCCTTCCTCACAGGCACTGTGGTCAGGCCGATATTACGAAGTTCCTCCTCGATTGCCTCGGCCGTAACAGGCTTCATCAGGTAGCCGCGCGCATGGAGGGAATAGGATTCCAGCGCATACTGCGAATAAGCCGTAACAAAAATGATCTCGAGCGCCGGGATCGTCTTTTTCAATTCCAGTGCAAGGTCCAGTCCCGTCCAACCGCGCATCTGAATGTCCAGGAAGGCGATATCCGGAAGGATCTCCCCTGTTCTCACCGCCTCAAGCGCTTTCGTCGGATCGGTATAGGCGTGAACCGCTGCTGCCGGCTCGGCAGCTTGCAGCGCCGCTGTCAGATCGCTCAGCGCCAAAGATTCATCGTCAACAGCCAACAAGCAAAGTCCCATCATTCGCTCTCCTCTCGATATTTGGGGATGCACATCGTCACATTTGTCCCCTTGTCGATCCCGCTTTCGATCTCCATGTGCCCACCGCACACCGCGGCAAGGCGCTCACGGACGTTCCACAAGCCGATATGCTTGCCGCCCGCCGCAAGCTGCTCTGCATCAAACCCGATGCCGTCATCCGAAACAGTCACGACGAAATCCGACTCGGTCTCGCTTGTAGAGATGATCACCGTCCCGCCCTGAAGCCGCTGCATCACGCCGTGGCGCACCGCGTTTTCGACGATCGGCTCCAATGTGAGCGGTGGCAGGGAGAATTGCGTGACCGGCGTGTTGAAAAGGACGGTCAGATCCCGGCCAAAGCGCATTTTTTCCAGATCAACATAGTGTTTGGTATGCTGTAGTTCCTGCAAAAAAGGAATGCAGCCGGTATTGCTCAATGAATCGAGATTCCCTCGCAGGTAGAGGGTAAAATCCGTCAGCGCGCTCTCAGCCTCGCGCGCGTCAATGCGGCAGAGCGCGCGAATGCTGGTGAGCACATTGTAAAGAAAGTGCGGCTGTATCTGGCTGATCATAATGGAGATACGCTGCTGCAAGAGCTGCTCTTCCTGCTGCTTTTCGTATTCGATCTGCACAGTGATATATATCTGGATGAGACAAAACGCCACAACGACATGAGCCAGTGTGATCTCCCCGATGACCGTGTCAACCACTACCGCGGCAGCCACCAGCAGCTCATAGAAAAGGAAAGAGATCGCCTTGCGGTTGGTCAGCATCCTCCTGAAGTTCAGAATGATGCCGATGTTGACCACCATCGGCATGGCCAAAAAGAAGAAGTAAAGCCACGGGTGATCCGACAGATGCCACGGGGCATTCTGAGAGCGCGACGTGATGACAGAGATCATCACGAGCAGAAATCCATCCGCGCTGAGGCCGGTCATCAAAACGGTATATCGCTGCAATTCCTTCGAGTCTTCATTGATGTAACTGATGAGATAGGTGCTGTAAAAAATGAGCAGTGGAAATGCCGAGGCGTAGCAGACAAAATAGCAGGTCTCGCGAAGCCGCGGAAGGGCAGGAAGAAAATCAAGCCCGATCCCCCAATAGATCACATCGCTCAAAAGCCCAATGGTGTTGATCGCCAGCATCCAGAGGAAATAGGAGCGAAAGCGCCTGCGCGAATGACTGCCAAAGACCACGCTTGCATAGGTCGAGGTCGTCAGGATGGCGCAGACGAGTTCCAGTACCACGCCGACCGGCGTGAGCGGATTTTCCGGAACATCACCGCGCGCAATGGCGTGAAAGGTCACGATCATCAACGCGAGCACAATACCGATCGTCACAAGACAGCCAATGCCCGTAGCTGTTCTCTTGTCTATCCGCACAGCCGTGTCCCTCCCCACTCGTTTGACCATAAGGGTATTTATTTTATCTTATTTTGACGGCCAATGCAAGCCGCTGACAGATGTTATAGAAAAGGCCGATTTAGTATTTTATTTCGCGTTTGTAGGTTTGTATGTTGTAAGAAATAAACCTAAAATGTAGTAATGCCATACAGATAAATCTTACGCAAAAAAGAAAAATTATGAAACCAAATGACCGTGTTCCACAATATTAAAGATGACGGGTCGTTAAATGGATATCCGAAAGAGGGCGAAGCTGTGGATGAACAGGAATCCTTAAAGAAGTGAAGCGCGAAAACGAAAGTGCGTTAGAATGGGTTATTAATCGACATACAGCTTACGTCAACACAATTATTTAAGGATTTTTCCCAAAGATGCTGACAATAAAGGCTCATCCGTTCAGGAAGGACATGGCAGCCAAAAGAATCGTTAAAAAGGCAAAGCTGATCCCAGAAAACAGGAGAAAAAAACTCTTTCCGCCATCGGGAACGCGGCGCGTATATTCCCGAAACGTAATGAGGCTTGCAAGAGACGCCACAAGAGTCCCTGCTCCGCCAACATTGACGCCGACCAGAAGCCCGCGTGCATCCTGCGTGAAGCGGCTGAGCAGAATGGCGGCAGGAACATTGCTGATGATCTGGCAGGTAAGCGCGGAGATCAGCATGGTTCCATGGGACAAAAGGCGAGCGAACAGTATGTGGACAGCTTCCATTCGAGCAAGGTTGCCGGAAAAGGTGAAGAACGCGGCGAAGGTGGCCAGCAGTCCCCAGTCCACGGTTTTTAGTGCGTGCCGGTCCAGAAACCAGAGCGCCAGAACAATGACCGTCAAACCAAGAACGTAGGGTACCAGTCGCAGCACCATGGCAACGGCTAAACAGAATAGTCCACCATAGATAACGGCTCGGCATGAGTCTACCGCGGTCTGCGCTTCCGGCACACAAAGCTGATCCTTGGGAAACGCCAGGCAGCACAGGAGAATGAGGACGGTAGACAGGATGAAGGGCGGCAGCATTGCCGAAAAGAACGTTTTCGTGGAAAGACCGTAATAGCTGAAAAGATAGAGATTCTGCGGATTGCCGAAGGGCGTGATCATTCCGCAGAGGTTGGCGGCGCAGTTTTGCAGAATGAACAGAAGCGCGGCGTGCTTTTCCTGACCGGTAGAGGAAAGCACAAACCAGCCAAGTGGCAGAAAGGTCAGCAAGGCGGTATCATTGGTCAGAAGCATAGACCCGAACATGGTGATGACTACCAGTTCCGTACACACGCCCCGAACTGTGGAAAAGGTGTGCACCATCCGCTGGGACAGGGCAGAAAAGATATGCAGGTCCCGCAAAGCACCCACCACTGCCAGCACACAAAATAGGCAAGCAAGCGTCTTGAGGTCATAATAACCTAAGTAGTCCCTATCAGGCGGAACAAAAAATGCCGTTACAACTGCGGCCAGTAATGAAATGACCAGCATGGCATTGGCGCGGCACCAAGATTTGACCTTACCCATAAAAAGCCCCTTTGCGTGAAAAATGTAGAATTCTGTATGGACACTTCTGCGAAGAAGATAACACATTTTCAAATGATTTACAATGGCACTCCGTTGACCTAACAATCGCTAAAGGCAGTTCAAAACTCGTGTACATTTTGCGCTGCTGGAATCAATAAAAGCATTTTTAAAAATATTTCGATTTCTTTGGAAGAATCAGTAGCTTTCCGGCGCAAGGTGTGATATGTGTTGTGGCTACCAAAGAAAGGAGCGATGCTCATGGCAAAGAAACGCGCCAACGGCGATGGCAACATCCGCAAACGCGCAGACGGGCGTTGGAAGGGTCGCTACACAGCAGGCTACCGCTGCCTCAAAGAGCTGGCGCATACCGCAGGGTTCCCCCTCAAGTCTGTGGGAGGGCGTGAGCAAGTTTCATTATCCGCCGCGCTGTCATCGCGCCCGATTTGCCGAATCGGGTCTAAGGCTGCGTAGATCGCTCGGATGGCTTTTCCGGAATCACCTCCTTGAAGCCAGCGTCGTGGCGGCGCACCTTATGCCGCTATCACGCGGGTTTTGTACCTGCATCATGGTCTATTCAGTTTTCAACGTTCGGTGAAAGGCTTCGTGGAGAATGTCCCTTCACCTATCGCCGATTTTAGGCCACTTTTGCACCCTGTTTTCAGCAATCAGGGAAAAGTTTTTTCATTTTCTTCATCGCCGCGCCGATGCTCTTGGAAATATTCTGATGGCTGACACCCTCGGCTGCGCCAATCTCATCAACCGTCATCCCATCCACGAAATACATCCACACCCTGCGAAACTGCGTATCCGTCAGGTGCTTCCGAATCTGCGTGACCTTTCTGACGCTGCGGTGGATTACCTCTGCCCGGTCATGCACCTGCTCCATGCAGACATCCACGGCAGGAATGGAGGCCGCTTCCTCGGATAGCTCATCCAGCGCAAGCGTGTGATTGGCATAGACATGAGCTTCCTTCTCGGAGGCGTGATAGTCCTCGTCTGACAGGGATTTCCATTTCAGAAATTCTTTCTCGCTGGCAAAGTCCTCACAGGTCAGGCGGGTGATGGCTTCGTTGGCATCCATGTAAACAATGGCGTTGGGGTCTTTCTTGTTCAGCGCATAGCTGCTCTTTCTGTTAAACATAATATGTCCTCCGTTTCGGTGTTGGGTGGGTGGTGAACCAGACCAACACCGGCGGAGAACGACAGCCGACAGGAAAACGTAAAAAGGCGCTCGAACAGGCATGATGACCTGAACGAGCGCCTTGCGTGCGAGTGAAAACATGAGTAACGAATACTGTACCGGGAGGGGCTAAATCACGGATGAACCAAACCACATAAAAAGAGAGCTGCAACTCGCTTTCGTGAGTGCAGCTCGTCTGGGGGATAGCCGCGTGCTTTTTGAAGTGGACGGCTAATCGGTGCTTATGCTTTTTTACATGACCGCGAGCGGCCTTAGCAGTATCTCCTGTTCATCCGTGACATCATAAAATTACCTCCAACTCGCTGAATGTGATTTGTGGCTCATTCAATGTGAGCTTCATGTGTATTTAAGTGAATTGAGGCTCACCCTACAATGTAGTAGAGGTGATTTACAATGAACTTTCTTGACCTGTTCGCCCAAAAGCTTCGCGAAAAGCGGGAGCAGAAAAAGATTACGCAGCGCGAGTTAGCAGAACGGCTTAATATGTGTACCCGAACCGTCATTGAGATTGAAAAGTGTAAGAGCAATCCGAAATTTGAAACGGTTGCGCTGATCTCGGAAGAAATGGACATCAGTCTGGATGGAATCGTGTTCCACGATAGAGCGCCGCAGACCGTTGCCAAGTGCGTTCTTGATTACTTTGCAGGAAAGAGTGAAGAAGAGTCGCAACGGTACATAGACCTGTGCATGAGCGCAGATAAGCTGAAGTGATGTACAGGGGAAAACAAAAGGGCCGATGATTGTCTTTCATGTAGAGCAGCCAGTGGGCTTATATTTTCCCCACTGGCTGCTCTTGTCCGCACAGTTGGAACGACGGGCATTAGTATCCTATTTTTCCTGTTTGTGTGCATCCCGGATCTTTTCAAAGGTGTCCTGACTGATGGCGTGTTCAATCCGGCAAGCATCTCGCTCTGCAATTTCAGGGTCAACGCCAGCTGCGATAAATTGCTCTGTAAAGAACTGATGCCGCTCATAAATTTTTTCGGCAACATTCCGGCCTGTTTCGGTCAAATGCAAAACGTAATCACTATCTACCGTTAAAAAGCCCCCTTCACGCAAAGCCGACACCGCATAGCTTACACTGGCTTTTGAAACTCCAACACGCCGTGCAACATCAATAGAGCGGACAGAACCGTGATTCTTTTGAAGAACCAGCACAGCCTCCAGATAATCCTCCCCGGACGCATGAATCTTCATCGGTTCCTCCTTTATGCAAGGCTCCAGCCGGAAGCCTTTTTACGGATATTTACAAAATCCTGATAAATCCCGGCTTTTGCCATAAGCTCGTCATGGGTTCCCTGTTCGCTGATCCGTCCATCAGAGATCACCAAAATCTGATCTGCCTGACGGATGGTATTCAGGCGATGTGCAATCACAAGTAATGTTTTACCCTTTACCAGCTCATTGATTGCCTCCTGGATATAGCTTTCATTATCGGTATCAACACTTGCAGTCGCTTCATCCAGAATGACAATCGGTGCGTCCTTCAAAATGCATCGGGCGATAGAGATTCTTTGCTTTTCGCCGCCGGACAGAGTAGCGCCGCCTTCACCGATGACTGTCTGGAATCCATCTGGCAGCGCCATGATAAAATCATAGCAGCGGGCTTTTTTTGCAGCCTCATAGACTTCTTCCTCGGTAGCGTCCGGTTTACCCATGCTGATATTGTTGTAAATGGTATCCTGGAACAAGTACACCCTCTGGAAAACCATGCTGATCTGTTCCATCAGTTCGGCGAGAGGTACATCCCGAATATCTGTACCACGGATTGTCACTTTGCCGGATTTCACATCCCACAGCCGCGCCAGAAGGTTCGCAATCGTGGATTTGCCACCGCCAGACGGTCCCACAAGTGCGGTCATGGTATTCTTCTGCATAGAGAAGCTGATGTTGTGCAGGACTTCCTTGTCCTGATAGGCGAAGCCCACATCGCTAAATTGTACTTCTGGCTGATCCGGCTGTGCCTGTGACAGAATATGTTGATTTCCGTTATCGGGAAGTTCGGGCTCGTCCAAAACAGCTTCAATGCGGTCTAATGCGGCATTCATCACGGTCAGTCGGGTTGCTTCTCCATAAAGAGCTTTCAGAGGTCCAAAGAGATCAAAGACAAACAGCAGCACGCCCAAAAGATAAGCCAGGGAGAGTACGCCTTCCTGATGTAAAAAAACGGATAAACCGAAGATAGCGGCAATACCCACGCCATAGAGAATGTTTAAGCCAGTGGTCCACGGTGTCATTTTCTGCTCAAACTTCGTATTGACATCCCTTGATTTTTTGAAGTTTTCCGTTAATTCGTCAGATTTTTCTCCGAGCAGATTGTAACTTTTGATAACCCCAATTCCTTCAGCAAAAGACAAGACCGCATCCGTCAAATTCTCGCTTTGGTTTTGACGCCCGACAGCCTCCTTGAAGGAAACCTTATTCATATATTTTGCAACCAGTGATGCCAGCAAGGTAATGATTACCGCAATCAGCCCAAGTCTCCAATCCAGTACGAACATAAAAACAGCTAAAACCAAAGTAGACAGCATATAGCTCATCATGTTGCCAATGGTACTCATAGAAACTTCCTCAATGAATACCATATCCGTACTGAGAACAGAGCTGATTTTGCCAATATTCCCCGATGTAAAGTAACCCATCGGCATTTTTCTTAAATGATTTCCCAACTCCATCCGTTTATCAGCAAAGATCATAAATCCAGCGGCACTTTGCAGACGGTCGCTCAAATAGTGAACCACTGTCTGAACCACTACAACAGCTAATAATCCAAGTCCGACAAACAGACAGGTCTTTCCAGTCAGCGTATTATCAGCAAACCCGGCCAAGACAATAAACGCCATGAAGATCGGCATTTTGGAGAGAATGGACTCGACAAATGCACATAGAAATGCAGCCTGAATACGGCTTTTATACCTCCCGGAGAGGTTCAGGATTCTTGAAATCAATGCAAACATTTATCTTCCCTCCTTTGCAGTAGATACTTTCCACTCGGCGCTGTCCTGAGCCGCTTTCCACAACTTTTGGTATTCTGGGCAAGCTTGAATCAGCTCCTGATGTTTTCCGGTTGCCACCATCTTTCCGTGATCCATAACGCATATTTGATCTGCGTTCATTATAGCGGGAAGTTTGTGAGCGATAACTACCAAGGTTTTTCCCTCCACCAGCTCCGCAATAGCAGCCTCCATTTTTTCCTCATTTTCTGGATCAGCATAGGCCGTGGCCTCGTCAAGCACTACAATCGGGGCATCCTTCAATATTGCCCGCGCCAGGGAAATTCGCTGGCGCTGCCCCCCGGAAAGCATTTTCCCCGCATCGCCCGCCATGGAGTGAATACCTTGCGGCAGCTTTTCCAGAAACTCCATACACCGGGCTTTCTTCGCCGCCTGCATTACTTCCTCATCGGTAGCATCCAAACGTCCAAGACGGATATTTTCCAGCAGGGAGGTGTTAAACAGGTACTGATCCTGAGCCACATAGGAAATGCGGCTGTTCAATGCCTCCAGGCTCATATCACAAAGTTTCTGCCCGCCAATGGAAATGCTCCCTTTCTGCGGGTCATAGTAGTGGATCAACAGTTTTGCAAGGGTGCTCTTGCCAGAACCGGATTCACCAACTAGGGCAGTTTTTTGTCCTGCTTGTGCCACAAAGGTAATATCGTGGAGGACTTCGTTTTCCGCTATTATCGGTTTCCCATCTGGGCCAGGCTGTGTCGTCTGATACGCAAAGGAAACATGATCGTAAGAAATGTTAAAATCCTGTCCGTGGAAATCATCCTCAGCAGCTTGCAGCGGTGCCGTATTTAACATCTGTTCAAGTGCCGTGATCTTATAATTCAGATTCGGAATCGTCTCCATAAAGCCCAGTGCTTTCAGGAGAGGAATCCCAATGCTGAGGGAAAGGCAGAGGACTAAAATCAAATCAGGTAAAGTGCTTATGCCACAGAGAACAAACCATGCCCCAAGAGGCAAAGTCAGAATAACAGTGCAGGGCAGTAGACTTCCGTATATCGCCATCCAGGGCCAGGCGGCCTTATACCATGCCAAGGTATAATCCCGATAGTCCGTTACATCCTTGCGGAAGTTCTCGTAAGATTCGCTCTCCCGGTTGAAAACCTTGACAACCTCCATACCATTGATGTACTCAATGATCGTGTTGTTCATTTTCTGTGCAGACTGATAGTAGGGACCCATGCGCTTCATTCCAACAGAGTACATAATGACCATGGAGAGCAGGCTGATCGGGATAGAGGCCAAAGACATAAGAGCCAGTTTCCAGTCCGCACAAAACATAGCAACATAAATCACCAGCGGGATCAGTAAATTTGCGATACCCTCTGGGACTGAATGAGCAAGGAGCAATTCCAAGCTGTCCACATCATCGACAAACAGCTTTTTGATTGTCCCTGTCCCTTTTTCCTCCACAATGCCAAGGGGAAGTTTCTCAAACTTCTTTTGCAGAGATACCCGCAGCCGGAACAATGTGTTATATGCTGCTTTATGAGAAATTGATAATCCCCATCCATAAAAAAACGCCTGCAAAACAAGACAGATCAAAACCCCTATAACACGCAATAAAACAAATTCTGTTTCAACAGAATCGCCCATAACCAATGGCGAAATGACCTGATAGGCCAGCACAAAAGGCAGGATGCCCATAAGAACGCTGACCAGTACGACAACCGTGGCCACATACATATTTTTCTTATATGGCCCTGCGTACTCAAAGATTTTTT
>OLSG01000138.1_pt1 | contig 90301 bp, 72 predicted proteins | sample 1673041 | NCBI WGS metagenome assembly OLSG01 (sample SAMEA3136749, study PRJEB25190) | human gut metagenome | reverse complement strand
GACCTCGCCCTCCGCGCCGCCGGACGGGACGGCGGGCGAGGTCGAGCGGGCCTTCCGCGTCGACGGCAACTCGTCGAGGGGCTACCGGTTCGTGCGCGAGGTCGTGTCGCGCCGGCGCGGCCGGCCGGTGTCGGAGAAGGTGGTGCGGCGGCTCATGCGCGGGCTCGGGCTGCGCGTGTGCTACGCGCGCAGGGGGCGCTACAGCTCCTACGCCGGCGAGATCGACGCGCCCGCGCCCAACCTGCTGCTGAGGGCGGACGGCACCCACGACTTCTCCGCCGGGCGCCCCAACGAGGCGTGGGTCAGCGACGTGACCGAGTTCCGCCTGCCCGACGACGGCCGCAAGGTGTACCTGTCGCCCGTCGTCGACCTGTTCGACGGCAAGCCCGTCGGCTGGGCCGTCGGCACCAGCCCCGACGCGCGCCTCACCGAGTCGTCCCTCGAGATGGCGTGCGCGACGCTCGGGGAGGGGGAGGCGCCCGTCGCGCACACCGACCGCGGCTGCCACTACCGCTGGCCCGGGTGGAAGGCCATATGCGGGCGCCACGGGCTGGCCAGGTCGATGTCGCGCAAGGGCACCAGCCCCGACAACGCCGCCTGCGAGGGGTTCTTCGGCAACCTGAAGAACGAGTTCTTCCACGGGCGGGACTGGTCGGGATGGACGGCGGAGGCCTTCATGGAGCTGCTGGACGGGTGGATGGCCGCCTACTCGACCGTCCGTCTAAAGGCCTTCCGGGAGGGCGGCAGGACCGTCTACGATACGATAGACAACCGCAGGAGGCGGTTGGGGCTGGCGGCGTAGGCCGCTGTCCAAGTAACTGTCCGCACCCCCCTGCTTCCGCTTGCGGTAGAAGACGCATCGAAGAGTCTGAGAGAAATGCCTGGTCAGAGCACTCCAGATGAAGCCGGTTTTGCTGGATGGCCGGCAACGTCGCCCTTTACGCGCTCATAACTCGAGATTTCATGCAGAATAGGGCAACTTCGTCGACCGAAGTCCAGTGTGGAATGCGGTCGGTGCCCCTGCTGCGAAAGCCTATGAGACCATCAACGTCGCTGTTCGACAACGCTGAGTGTTAGCGGGGGAAGCCCTATTCGCACGACGCCTTGCACCCGAGCTCGCTGAGGGCTTGCAGGGTTGGCTTTACGTTCTCGGCGTGCCAGTTCTTGTAGCCGCCGGCGTACTGTGTGGCGTATATGCCGGACAGGCGCAGATCGCTCAGCTCCTTTTGCTGAGTGGTGAGGCGCACGCCGCCGGTACTCGTTTCGATATCGATGACCACGTTGAGCAAGTCGTCAATGAGCTTCACGGACTCGATGTCCGCATAGGGGATCACGAGCGAGACATCCCGTTCCAGCGTTCCCCAAAAGGACTCGAAAGGAAGTAGGATAAGCTCGTTCTCGCACATCTGGAGAACCGCCATATCCCATGTCTCGAAAAAGCGGACGATCTTCTCGCTCAGGTCTCCCGCCGCGCCCTTGACGATGATGCACCGGTCTTCCAAGGGCGTGAAGCCGGCGTCCATCGCATATTCCCAAACCTTCTCTTCGCGGGCCATAACTGTTTCGCTCCTTTCACTTGGATTTGCGTCGATGGGCATTATTTTCCCGATTCATCTCCCTGTCCGCAAATGGATCGTGCTAGCAAACTACCTGTTCAAAGGGCCTGTAAAAGACTTTTGACAGCTGTGTCTGCATCGTTTTGCAAGGCTGGTGGGGTATCATTCCGATGCGCACGCGCGACGTGGCGCGCCAACGGGCAATCGAAAGGAAGGAACCGATGGAACTGGCTCGGCAGTTGAGGGCCAAGCGGGAGGAGCGCGGGCTTTCCCAGGACGAGGTTTCGAAGGCGATATTCGTGTCGCGCCAGACCATTTCGAATTGGGAGAACGACAAGACCTACCCGGACGTGCAGAGCCTGCTGCTTCTCAGCCAGCTGTTCGAGGTTTCCATCGATGCGCTCGTGAGGGGAGACGTGGTCGCCATGCAACGCGCCATTGCGGAGGACTCGCGTAAGATGCGGCTGTTGTCAATCGGGATGCTGGTCTTTTCGGGGCTGGCCTTCCTCTTTCTACTCGGCTTCTCGATTGCGTGGCCGGAGCCGTCGGGGTTCGCGCGCATGAGCAAAGGGAACCTTGCGGGTGCGGCCACGTTCATCGTGCTCTATGCCATCGGGTTTGCCATGGCCATCGGGGTGGATCGCCTGAAGAAGAAGCACGACGTCGTCACCTACCGGGAGATCGACCGGTTTCTCAAAGGCGAAGTGGCGCCCGAGCCCGATACGGAAGGCCTCGCCCGCAAGCACCCGGCGCTCGGCGTTCTAGTGAAGCTTTTCGCCGGCGCCTCAATCGGCCTGCTGCTCGCGGGGTTGTTGCTCGCGCTGGAGGGATAGTTGCGAGCGTTTGGGATGACCTTGCTGTCCGCAGCTACATTGCACAAGCATGGGGTGGGAGAAAGCGGCTTCACTGCCCTTCCGCTGGCGCAAGTTCAACCTCATTGAGGGGAATGTGCTTGTAGAGCGTCCCCTCGTCGGCTTTCACGTCGCAACTCGGACAGACGCCGAACCTGACTCCGCCACCTCTCGCATCAACGACAAAAACACTGCCCAAGATCTGCGATCCTTCGAATTCAAATCGCACTCTATCGCCTACTGCCGGCGTGGTTCTCTTTGATTCCATGGCGGCCCTCCTGTTTGGTGACTTCGGTGCCGCTTACGATAACCCGCAATCAGGGTGCATGCGGCTCTCCTTTTCCCACCATTTTATAAAGAATCTTTTGAGATATGTTCATAGATAGAAAATTACGAACCTTTTCATTGAACCAATCTCGGAGAACAGGATGGGGCTGGGACGACTTTTTCGTCACCGGAACAAATCATTGAGAACGGTGGGAGCTTGGAGGCGTAGCTCGATGGAATGCCTTATGTCTCGCCCGCCTCTGAGAGTCGACTGAGAACGTAGCTGACGTAGTCCTTGGATGAGGCCGTCTTGTCTCCTCGTATTTGCCCATGTCAAAACGTTACCATATTTGGAAAGGTTTTGACGCTACCTCATTGAGGGCGAGACCGCGGGCCGCAACCTTGCCACTATTGCCCCAACCGATACCGGCGAGGCTATCGACGTGTCACAAAGTGGTTGTCGTGACGGCGCGGCTGTATCGTTCTTTGCGTCAACCCCGCTTATGCGTCATCCCGTTAGTGGAAGCCTGCGGTAGAATGGAACGGTTGAACGATGAGCATCCAGGAGCGTGAATTGCCCAAGACACTGAACTCCCTCATGAAGCATCTCCGCGACGGCGGCATCGCCATTGACGGTTCAGCGCAGAAGCGGCGTTTAAAGAACATCGGCTATTACCACGGATACAAGGGTTACCGCTTCGCCGGGAATGCCTCGAACAGGCTTCCCCTCACCGACTTCTCTCAGGTCGCGGCTCTCTACGACTTCGATACACAGCTCAAGGCGCTGTTTTATCCTCGCATCATGTCCATAGAGACGGCACTGAAGAACTACACGCTAGAAGCTGTTCTGAGGGATGCTAACTCGGCGGTCTTCGAGGATATTTGGCGCAGGAGCCTCACTGACTATCGCAGCTACACTGGTAGGACATACCGCAAGGCGTGGGAGACGCGTCAGAGGCTGCGCAGCGAAATCGATGGCATCATCTACGGCCATAGGGGGCGCGACGTCATCGGCCACTTCCGCGACGCTGACAAGGACATCCCCATCTGGGCCATCTTTGAGGTCATGACGCTCGGTAACTTCGGCTCGTTCTATGATTGTCTCGACAGACGTGTGAAGACGGTCATCGTGCGCGACCTCGGCATGCCGACCAACCTTGATTCTGAACTGCGCCTCAAGGAGATAGTGTTCGCGCTCAAGGATTTCCGTAACGCTATAGCCCACAACGGTGTGGTCCTCGACGTGCGCTTCCAGTCTGGCGCCATCAACACAGGTGTCTCCCAGTTGCTCAAGCAGGAGACCGGTGTGGGCAAGATAGACTTTACCGATATTACCGACTACGTGATCTTGCTGGTCTACCTGATGCGACGCATGGGCTTCACGAAGACGGAGTGCAAGCAGCTAATCGCGGGCTACGAGGCGATAATCGAGCACTTTCGAGCCGAGCTGCCCATCAATGTCTACTCGCGGATTATTAAGACTACCGCACGGGGCAAGTTAACCGCCCTTCGACAGTTTGTGAGCAACGGATAGACGTGGGCCTAAAAGCTTAACGCGCGTGGTAGAATGCAGTCAATAGCGGTGAAAGGCTTCGGCTGACACCTGGGAGGGCCCGATGCGTCGGGCCCTTCTTATATCATGGTTGCTCTTCTACCATTCCTCATTCCTCGGCCCCCATTATGTGAAGTCCAAATGTGTCGTATATGGGCACCTCGTCATGAGCAAGCCAGCTTATGCCAAAGGCAAACGCCTCGATGTCATCCTTGCCCATGATGCGGTCAATGATAATGTTGCGAACGTATTCCGCGATTTCGTCGCGCAACGTCTTATTCTTTGGGATTGGTAGCACGATTTCTGGAAATCGGTTTCCAAGAGTGTCGATAACATCGCGCGTAAACTGCTTGCTCCGGATTTGACGTTTAACGATATACGAGTTCAAAAGCGCGAGGAGAAGAAACGAGCTTACACGCTTCTGGTCGAGCGCGCGGATCTTGATTAGTCCGCCGCAGTAAAGCATCTTGCTTTTTTCTGGAGTGATTATGCATGTATTCCCAATTAAATAGGTGCCGTCTCGCACTAGCAAAATGTCTTCCGCTTGGACGTCTTCCTTTGTTGCATACGCATTATAGATTTGCTCAGAAACGCCCTGCTTGGGGTCGTGCTTGATCTCCCAATTAGCGAAGTCCGAGGTGCGTACGAAGGGAATTGTCCCGGTTCCGTATGCCATCTTTCCGGGTTCGTCGCCACTTGCTAGGGATAGGACGCCGTCTTCGACAAGTTCGGCGATAGTAACAAGGTCACATGTCTCAGCAAGCGTGTCTAGATCTTCGTTAATCATCGGATCGTAATATTTCGGAATGAAAATGTTGTCTACAATTGCGTCTGAGCGCATTGCATATTTTGAGCCCTGTCCAAACTCAAGGGTGCTTGTATCACTAACCAGCTGATTCATTTGCGCATCAAACGGCAAGTTGTCGAACTCCCTGAAAGCGCGCATGCTGCCCTCTTGCAGCGCCTTCTCGATAAGCACAGGGAACTGCTTAACGATGGTTCGCGCATGCATTCGTTTCTTTAGAGCGTCTCCGACAATTACCTCGATTCTCTTGCGAGTGTCTACATCGATGGGAATGGGTAGCATAATCTCGCGATAGCGGGTTCCGATTGTGTCGATGATGTCAGCGGTGAATTGAAACGCTCGGATCTGTTGCTGAACAAGTGGAGTATTCAAGGCGATGAAGAACATCTCTGTTGTGACAACGGAAGGATCTTCGACCCTGAACTTCACAATATGCGACTGGAACAACATGGGCGTATCGAGTGGAGTCACAATACAGCTTGTCCCGATGAGGTAAGTGCCATCCTTGACCAATAGTATGTCACCGGGCTGCACGTCTTCCTTTGCAGCGTATTGCTGATATATAGTTTCGGAGACCCCTTGCTTGGGGATGGTCTTGATCTCCCAGTTGCTGATATCTGAAGTTCGGACAAACGGAATGTCTCCCGTTCCGTAAGCCATTTTGCCGGGCTCGTCACCGGAACATACGCTAATAACGCCGTCATCTATCAATTGTCCCAGATTGAGCAGTCGAAGGTTATCGCCCAACTGACTCATAGAGCTCTCGATTTTGTTGTTGTAATACTTGGGTATCAGGATGTTGTCCTTGATATCGGCCGAAGAAATGACAGTTGCTTTCATGCTTTACTCGCTCATGAGGCGCTTGTACTCAGCGGCAACCGTGGGGATGTCGTCCATCAGTACTTGCTCACCGCGCTCGTCAATCTTAATCGTCGGATTGCCCCGGCTATCGTGACCGCACCATTTCGTCTCGCACATGAAAATGGGATAAGGGTCGATGCTCTCGAAGACTTCGCCTTTCTCAAACTTAATAAATATAACGACGCAGCATTTAGCATGCGTTTCTGGCTGGAACGTATCCTCCGGCAATGTCACCACAGCCTTGATGCGACCCTGCCTCCTTATGTAATCGACAACATAACGGTATTTCGGCATCCCGAATATCGTTTCTGGCAGCACAATTCCCATGCGACCACCTGGCCGGAGAAGCGATATGCATCTCTCAATGAATAGAATCTGAGGCGGCTGCTTGTCGAGAACGACACCTTTCTCAAATGTTCCATCCTTAGCCTGCTTCCAACGATGTCCAAGATCGTAACGCTTAAGAATAGCTTCCGAGTCGATTGCAAGCTTCTTTCCGAAAGGCGGATTGGTGATAATGACATCAAAGGCATCTTCGGTGATGTCATTGCGCGTCTTGCTGCTCCATTCGGATGAGTGCTCAAGCGAGTTCTCACAATGTATTCCGCCACGACCATCGCCTAATATTGCAAGATATGCTTTTGCGACTTTACTAAGGAAACTGTCTTTGTCTATTCCAAAGAAGTTCTTGATAGCGACCTTCTGTTTCTCTGAATCTATCTCTGATTGGGGCCACCCATATTTCGCGCCTCGTGCCTCAATCTCGCTCCACACGTATCGCAGCCCTTCCACGAGAAAACCTCCGCTACCACAGGCGGGATCTAGAATCTTGTCGTCGGGTTCCGGATCAACCATGTCGATAACCATTTGAACAACGTTACGTGGGGTGAAGAACTGTCCTTGTCCGCCCTTCAAAGATGGTCCGATAAAGACTTCGAAAGCAGCTCCGACTGCATCTCGCGTACTTTCCATCAGGCTATAGAGCTGCAGTTCACCCACAACATACAGTAACGACCTATCGTCGATATCAATCGAATCGCTCTTCGTTATAACGTCGCTGTATTGCTTTCGCACGACAGTGAAGAGATCCTTGATTCGCTTTGCGACATTGGATGCGCTCTCGTCTACGCCGGCACGAAACCTAACCGTATCGTCGGGTTTAGTGAACCTCTCATCATAAATCTTGCAGAAGATGAGGTTGATCATCTGAGAGGCAAGAACCTCGTCCCGAGTTATGCCTACAGCGTTGGCTGCAAGGTAGTTGCGTATCGCCTTGAACGTTGACTTCAGACTCTCTGCAGGCCGCAGGTCCTTCCTCTTGAACTTGCCAATATCTTCAAGCCTTTCTCCGTAGCGAGGAATATTTGGTATCTCATAGAATTCGACTTTGCCATCATGCTCACGTTTGGCAAGGAACAATCTCTCGTTGCCATTGAACCATACGCCCATACTCGCTTTGGATAGGCGCATATAGTCTTGAAGCTGCGTCATGCCGTCTTTGCGCGTCTTTTTCTTGCATTCAACAACGATGCTGAGTGTTTCGTCGCTATGTGAAGCATCTGAAAAGACGGCTATGTCAACAGGGTATTCTTTCTTCGTGTCGGAAGGACGCGCTTTTACCCTCCATTGGGGGCGCGTCTGAATGACATCTTTTGGATACCCGTAATCGTCAACAAGGATTCTTGCGAATGGCTGCACCGCCTGTACTTCTTCAGGTGTTGCCCTAAGCTTCTGTCCTGATATGAAATCGATGACGTAGTCATCATTCTTCTCTGCCATTCGCTACTCCAAGCAATAGATACCGTAACTTATCAATAATCTCATTTCTTGGATGTTCTGTGAAGTTATCGGATCGCGACTTTACAAAGTGTCCATTTCGAGCCGCTGATACTTGATTGCAAAGACAAGCTGGACACTGCAAGAGCAATCTGGACAATCGCTGATTCTTAGACGAATCGCAGGAAGATCAATTGGCCAAGTGTCCAGATAAGCTGCAATGATCCAAAATACATCTGTACAACCATCGCGAGTGGTTAACCGAGATCATTCTTTTGAAAAGCTCTCGAATGCTGCCCACTTCTATCTAATTCTCTTGATGCTGCAGAATTAAAAAGCGTGCTCGACCCGAGAATAGAAAGACCCGTCGAAGCTTCGGCGGGTCTGAATTCCATGATTTCCAGTTGAGAGCTTTTCCCGAAGGCCTACAGCTTTTCCCCAACGGAATGGGTGTAAATTACACAGAATTGCAAAGCATAAGACTAGATAAAAAATAGCCTCTGACCTTGCAATTTACTCCCACTCCACCGTGCCCACGGGCTTGGGGGTGAGGTCGTAGCAGACGCGGCAGATGCCGGGGACTTCGTGGGTGATGCGATCGGTCATGCGCTTGAGGAGCGCCCAGTCCAGCTCGGGCACCTCGGCGGTCATGACGTCCACGGTGTTGATGGCGCGGATGATGGCCGGCCACTCGTAGGCGCGCACGCCGTCGCGCACGCCGGTGGCGCGTATGTCGGGCACCACGGCGAAGTACTGCCAGGCGCCCACGTTCGCCGCTTCCATCTCCTCGCGCACGATGGCGTCGGCCTCACGCAGCGTCTCCAGGCGATCGCGGGTGATGGCGCCCAGGCAGCGCACGCCCAGGCCCGGGCCGGGGAAGGGCTGGCGCTCCACCATGTTCTCGGGCAGCCCTAGCTCACGGCCGACGACGCGCACCTCGTCCTTGTACAGCAGCTTCACGGGCTCCACCAGGTCGAACTGCAAGTCCTCAGGCAGGCCGCCGACGTTGTGGTGGGCCTTCACGCCGTCCTTCGACTCCAGAATGTCGGGGTAGATGGTGCCCTGGGCGAGGAAGTCCACCTCGTCGCCCACCTTGCGGGCCTCCTCCTCGAACACGCGGATGAACTCGCCGCCGATGATCTTGCGCTTGGTCTCGGGCTCATCGACGTCGGCCAGAAGATCCAGGAAGCGGTCGGTGGCGTCTACGTACACCAAATTCGCGTCCATCTGGTTCTGGAACACGTCGATGACCTGCTCGGACTCGCCCTTGCGCATAAGCCCGTGGTTCACGTGCACGCACACGAGGTTCTTCCCGATGGCCTTAATGAGCAGCGCCGCCACCACCGAGGAATCCACGCCGCCGGACAGCGCCAGCAGCACCTTCTTGTCGCCCACCTGCTCGCGAATGGCGGCAACCTGTTCGTCGATGAACGCCTGTGCCAGCTCGGGGGTGGTGATGCGCTCCATGTCGTCGGGGCGAACGTTCTCGTCCATTGAGACCTCCTCGGTTTCAGTGCGGCTTTTCCGATGGCGAGATTATAGCGTACAGGGGCAGGGGGCGACGGAGCCTGCCCTCCGGTTTGGCGGCGAACTGCGGTCAAGTGTGCAGGATTTTGCGATAGGGAGAGTGCTTCGGAATCGTTGTGTGCAAGATTTTGCGATAGGGAGAGTATGAACGCCCTTTTTGCGCCCGTTGAGTTCTCCCTATCGCAAAATCCTGTGCGAATTCCCTGCGTGCTCTGCCGAACGGGGCAGTACGCGGATGAACGGGGCGATGGGCCTGCGATGCCTGGGATGCTTTTCCGCAGCGCGAGACGTGACGGGGGCGTGACGGGGATGAAACGGGTGCGGGACGTTGGCACCACGGAAATCGCGGCGTCGGCATAATAGAAGCCGTCAATGGGAAATTGCGTGAGGAGAAGAGGCGCACGTGGAAGTTTTGGAACTGGCGCTCATTGTGCTGGCTTGTGTCATCGGCTCGGCGGTGCTGTGCCAAGTTGTGCCGCGGCTGTCGTTGCCGCTCGTGCAGATCGCCGTCGGCGCGGTAGTGGCCCTGGCCGTTCCAGCTGTCCGCGACGTGAGCATCTCCTCCGAGCTGTTCCTCGTGCTGTTCATCGCCCCGCTTCTGTTCAACGAGGCTCGCGAGACGAACCCTCGCGACCTGTGGGAGAACAAGGGCTCCATTCTGTCGCTGGCCGTGGGGCTTGTGCTGCTCACGGTGCTTGTGGTGGGCTTCGTGTTGAACTGGTTCGTGCCCTCTATCCCGTTGGCTGCCGCCTTCGCCTGCGCCGCCGCCCTGGCCCCCACCGATGCCGCCGCTGTGGGCGCACTCGCGTCGTCGGTCAGCCTGAAGAGGCGTCAGTCGACGCTGCTCTCCGGCGAGTCGCTCATCAACGACGCGTCCGGCGTTGTCGCCTTTCAATTCGCCAGTGCCGCCGCCCTCACCGGGGCTTTCTTGGCCCTCGATGCCGCTGAGGAGTTCGGCCGCCTGTTTCTCGGCGGTATCGCTGCCGGCGTGGTCGTGGGCGTCGTGGGGCTGTACTCCATGCGGGCCCTGCGGCGCGGCGGCTACGAGAGCACCACCATCAACGTGCTCTACGAGGTATTCTCGCCGTTCTTCGTGTATCTGTTCGCCGAATGGCTCGGCACCTCTGGCATTCTGGCTGTGGTGGCCGCGGGCCTCATCATGGCCGATCGCTCCCAGCGCCTCACCTCCGCCTCCATCGCCCAGCGCCAGCTGGTGTCCCGCAGCTTCTGGCGCATCATCGTGTTCCTCATCAACTCGGTGGTGTTCGTTCTTCTGGGTATGCAGCTGCCCCAGGCCTTCACGCCGGCCATTGCCGACCACTTCTCGCTGCCGTTTCTTTTGGGGGTGGTGGCCCTGGTCACGGCACTTATCGTGGGGTGCCGCTTCGGGTGGGTGCTCGTCATGGAGGAGGTCTATCGCGTCGGCCGTCGTCGCAGCCGGCGCCGCACGCTGCGGAAGAAGGCGTCGAAGGTGGAAACGGTGGAGACGAACCAGCCTTCGCCCACGCCGCACCTGCGCCATCGCCGCCCCCATTGGCGCGAGCGCATCGGCAGCTTGCTGAAGAACGCGCTGGTGCTTACCGTGGGCGGTCCGAAGGGCGCCGTCACCCTTTCTATCGTCTTTACGTTGCCGCTCACGATGCCCGACGGCGCGACGTCCTTTCCCGAGCGCGATCTTATCGTGTTCCTCACGGCGAGCGTCATCCTGTGCACGTTGCTCCTGGCCGACGGCCTGCTGCCGCTGCTCTCGCCGCGTGTGGCGGAAGCTTCCAACGAGCAGGAACTGTCCCGCGCTGCCATCCGCGTTTTGGAAGGCACCTTGCGCGAGTTGCAGGCCATGCTGGCCTCCGACGAAAACACTCAGTACGATCCGGCTTTGCGCCTGACCATCGCTCACTACTGGGTGCGCCTGGCCCGTGCGCGCGAGTCGGTGGACGATACGTGCAGCCAGCAGATCGGCGCTCTGGCGACCCAGGTGCGCGAGGTGCAGGAGAAAGCCGCCGATGCCATTCATGAGAAAGGTGGCTACGACAACGGCACGCAGGCTCCTTACTACGCCATGCTGCGCGAGGTGCGTCGCTCGCTGGGCTACGATGGTGCCGACGTGAAGGTGGGCTCGCGGTTTTCCACTCTGCGCGGCCGAGCGCGACTTCTGTGGCAGCGCACGAAGCCGCCGGCGGTGGAAAGCGACCAGGACGAGCGCGTCTACTACGACACCTGTCTGTTTGCCATCGAACTTGAGCATGCGGCCATCGATTATCTGCAGGATGTTGTCGACCAGCATGACGGCCGCCAGGGTGCCGCGCAGCTGCTTTTGGAGGAGCATCGCATGGTGCTGAACTCCCTGTGGAACCGCATCAACCACGGCCAGGACGTGAAACAGCAGGATCGCCCCGACATCACGCTGACCCACCACCAGGCCCTTCCCGACGGCATGCAGCCCCTGTTCGGCGGCCAGTTCGCCGAGGCCGCCCGCTACGCCGACGAGGTGGACGCCGACGCCCTTTCCATCGAGCTCGACCAAATCCGCCACTTGCAGGATCACGGGGAAATCTCCCTGCCCGTCGCCAACGAACTGCGCCAGCGCGTCTACGTCCTGCAGATGAGCCTGGGGGAGTAGCGTGTTCGGAGGCCGGAAATGCACTCAATGAGTGCAGTATTGGGTCAGAATGTGCACTCAGTGAGTGCAACAATTGCGCGGATTTCGGAAATCCTTCGACAAATGCCAGTTCGACCCCGTAATGGCCGATGGGCGCTGAGGCTCTCTGCCATAACTGCCTTCAAGTGGCAGAAAAATGCCAGTTGAGGGCAGTTATGGCAGAGGGGAAAATCCGAGGCTTGCCATTTCGGGGTCGAAGTGGCATCCCCCTCTCGCTTCCGCGAAAAAGCAAGGTAGGAGTCTCGCCTCGTCGCTATCCTTCATCCAATGCGCGCACGGATTTGGGGAGGTACAGCACGAGGCCGAGGGCCAGGCAGGCGAGGCCGTCTACGATGAAGAAGGGAGCGACGCCCATGGCCTCGGCGGCCACGCCGCCGATCGCGATGCCGATCGGAGTGGCGAGCCCCATGGCGGCGGTGAGCAGGCCCATGGCGCGGCCCATCTTATCGTCGGGCACGTTGCGCTGGGTGAGCGTCATGGTGGGGCCGTTGAACCAGGCGCAGGCTACGGCCATGACGGCGACGAGAACGATGAAGGCTGGGAAGGCGTCGGGCGGCAAAAACCCGCAGGCTGCCGTGGCCGCGCCCACGATGACGGCCGCCACGGCGATGAGCCCCGCCAGGCGCTTGCCGCCGCCCCAGGCGATGAGGACGCCCGAACCCACGAGCATGCCCACCCCGAAGGCCGCCTCGGCCAGAGACGCCGCATAGCCGTCGCCGCCGAAATGCTGATAGGTCATGAGCGGGAACACCGCCGACAGCGGCCCGAAGATCATCATGCCGACGGTGACGCCGCCGATCAACAGCACGAGCCCGCGCGTCTTCGCAATGGCGCGCCAGCCATCGCGCAGGTTCGCCAGTACGTGCTGACCTTCGGCCGTCGCATCCACCACCGTGGGAATCTTCGCCAGGGCCAGGCCGAGGATGGCCACGCAGGCTCCGGCGAAATCGAGGAACATCACCGAGGAGAAGCCGAGGGTGGTGTACAAGAAGATGCCGAAGGCCGGCGCTCCGATGGAGGCCACCGAGCCCAAAAGCTGATCCAAGGTGTTGATGCGCAACAGATGCTTGTCGGGCACGAGCATGGGCATGGCCGCCATCATGGCCGGACTGTGGAAGGCCTGGCCCACGGCGCGCGCGATGCACACGGCGAGCAGCAAGGGGATGGACACGTCGCCGGCCAAAATGAACACGCCCGCCACCAGCGAGATAACGCCCACAGCGCCGTCGGCCGCAATCATGATGAGCTTGCGGTTGTGCTTGTCGGCCACGATGCCGCCGAAGGGCGAGATGAGCCCCACGGGCAGCATGACGGCGATGTTCATGGCCGCCAGCATAAGCGCGCTGCCGGTGCTCTCGGTGACATACCACACCACCGCATAGCCGGCAGCGTAGCTCGTTATCATAGAGGCGGCCTGCCCGGCCCAAATGAACGCGATGATGGCGAGCCAATTCTTCGGCAGCGGCAGCCCGGCGGCACTCAAAGACGTGGCGTCGTGCAGTTCCGCCATCGAAACACCCAACCTAGGTCGATTCCAATGTCGCCCAGTGTAAGAGAGCATTTTATGCTTGTCAATCCGACTACGATGCGCGAAGGATCCGAGCGATGGAGTTCTCGCTCGCTATACTGGGCTCAGTGCAAAGCGGGGAAGGAGCGCGGCATGGTGGAACTGACGAAAGAGAATTTCGATGCGCAGGTGACCAATGCGGAAGGGATGGTGCTCGTTGATTTCTGGAGTCCGGGCTGCGGTCCGTGCCGAGCCATGGAGTCGGTGCTGGAAGCAGCGGCCGCGCGGCATCCTGAGGTGCGCTTTGCGAAGTTGAACGCGGCGGACTATCCCGACATAGCCTGGGCCTTCAAGGTGGTGAGCGTGCCCACCCTCGTGCTCTTTCGCGGCGGCGTGCCCGTGGACGACATCGTCGGCGCGGTGCCCGCCCAGCGCATCGAGGAGCTATTGGTTGAGAGCGGGCGCGAAGGGAGAGGAGCCTGATGGGCAAAAAGGCAGAGGCGCTCCACAAATCGCTAACCGGGCAAGGGCTGGCGAGCCGCGCGACGGGCTCCTCGCTCGTGCACAAGGTGGCGAGCCGCCAGGTGAAGACCCGGGAAGCGCCCGTTCGAGGGCCTGAATACGAGGCGTCCCAGCAAAAGGGGCAGGCCTGTCGACAAAAGCTGCCTCGCAGCGATCTGGGAAAATGGGAGGTACGTCCAGGCCGCAGCGAGGCGGTCGACCTCATCTTCCAGCAGGATGCCGATCGCCTGTCCTTCCTGGTGCCTGAGCGGCACCGCCGCATGGCGGCCTCGCCGTTCGCCTTCTTTCGCGGCGCGGCCCTTCCCATGGCCGCTGATTTGTCCACGCTGCCCACCACGGGGCTTTTGGTGCAGGCGTGTGGCGACGCGCACATCGCGAACTTCGGCGGCTACCGCTCCCCGGAATCGCACCTCGTGTTCGACTTGAACGATTTCGACGAAACCGCCCGCGGCCATTGGGAATGGGACGTGGAGCGCTTGGTGGCCAGCGTCGCCATTTGCGGACGCACGCGCGGCTTCGGCGACAAATGGTGCCGCGAGGCCGTGCGTCTGGCGGCCCAAAGCTATCGGGAGTCCCTGGCATACTTCGCCACGCTGGGATCCTTCGACGTGTGGCGGGCCTACCTCGATGTGGCCGAGGTGCTCCAGGGCCTGGCCGACAAGGTGTCCAAGGACGATCGGCGCCAGGTGGCCGCCGATTTGGAACGGGCTTTCTCCAAGACCAACGAGCGGGCGTTCGAGAAACTGGTGCGTATGGAAGACGGCCAACCCCAGATGGTCTACGATCCGCCGGATATCGTGCCGCTCAGCCATTTCCTCTCCCCGGACAACCAGCGGCGCGTCCAGCGCAGCCTGGCGCGCATGCTCGACGACTACCGCGCAACGGTGAGGCCGCCCTACCAGGAGCTGCTGAAGAACTACCGGCTCATCGGCGCGGCGCAAAAGGTGGTGGGCGTGGGCAGCGTGGGCACCCGCTGCTGGGTGGCGGCGTTCTCAGGCAATCAGATGGCCGACCCGCTGGTGCTCCAAATAAAGGAAGCGAACGCATCGGTGCTCGAGCGGTTCTGCGGGCGGAGTCCCTATCTTTCCCACGGTGAGCGCGTGGTGGCGGGGCAGCGCCTCATGCAGACGACGAGCGGGGTGCTGCTCGGCTGGACCCACGCCCGGGACGAGCGCGGGCGCCGGCGTGACTATTACGTGCGGCAATTGTGGAATTGGAAGATGTCAGTCGACTTGGACCACGCCAGCGCCGATGAGCTGGAGATTTACAGCCAGCTGTGTGCGTGGGTTCTCGCTCGCGCCCATGCCCGCACGGGAGACCGCGTGGCCATGGCCTCTTACCTGGGAACGTCCGACAAGTTCGATACGTCCATGGCGTCGTTCGCGCTGGCCTACGCCGATCAGAACGAGTCCGACTTCGAGCAGTTTCTGAAGCGCATCAAGGCAAGCTGAGCGTGCGGGCGGCGGCAAAGGAACGAGGCGTACGCGGCGTTTCGGCCGGCTGTGCGGCCGTGGCGCATCCTGAAGTGCGTCGGTCCTTTCGGCCCGCGCGGCGCAGGTTGGGAAATTGTTGACAAAACGGTACTCCCTCCAGTCGGTTTCGGGAGGGCTGACAAGGGGCGGAGTGCTATCATAGGGCTCGTCTCGCGCGGACGGCGTCACGGGCCGTCGCTTCGGACGCATGAGGGGCTGAGGAAAAGGAAGGTTCTATGGTGTCTTTGAGCCGCCTCTTTCACAAGACGGAGGAGCTTGATACGAAAACGGCCGCCGTGCCGACTTCGGCCGCGCCGGCTTGCGCTCAGACGGCCGAGGCTAAGACAGCGTCCGTTGAGCTTCCGCAAGAGTTTCTCGACAAATTCCCCGGAGGCATGTTTCGTTACAAAGCGGAGAGCGCCGGTGTGATCGATCGGGCGAGCTCGGGGCTCGTGCGTCTCTTCGGCTGCTCGGACGCCGAGCAGTTCCGCGCGCTTACAGGCAACACGTTCAAAGGCATCGTGCATCCCGACGATTGGGAATGGGTGAGCGCGTCCATCAGCGAGCAAATGGAGCACGGTGACAGCGATTACGTGCGCTATCGCATCATTCGCGCCGACGGCGAGGTGCGTTGGGTGGACGACTGGGGCCATTTGGTGGAAGACGCCTCCGGCGCGCGCTGGTTCTACGCGACGCTTATGGACGCGACCGAGCGCGTGCGCGAGAAGGAAGAGCTGCGGCGGGCGAACGAGCGGCTGGAGATCATCACGGCGCTCTCGAACGACGTGCTCTTCGATATCGAGTGCGGTACGGGCGCGGCCCATGTGTACGGCGATTTCGAGGGCCGTTTCGGCCGGCCTCCCGAGCAGAAGGATTTTGTGGTGAGCCGACGCTGCCAGAAGCCGTGCGAGCTGACCATCACGTCTCATGACCTCACACCGCTCATGGCGCAGATCGGCGAGAACTCGCTTGTCGATTTCGAGACCTCGACGTCGGGCGCCGATGGGGATCCGGTGTGGTACCGCTATCAGTCGGTCGTCCTTTACGATGAGGAGGGTGGTCCGGTGCGCCACGTGGGGCGTCTGCTGGACACGAGTGAGGCGGCCATGCGCGAGAGCCAGTTCCGGCGCAAGGCCGAGCGCGACAGCCTCACGGGGCTTTACAATCGCGCTGCCGCCCTCGACCGCATCGAGACGGCGTTGCGTACCGAGAGCCGTCCTTGCACGCTTATCGTGGTCGATGTGGACGATTTCAAGGCTGTGAACGATTCCTACGGGCACCCCGAGGGCGATTACGTTTTGAAGAGGCTGGCCATCTTCCTGTCCCAGGTCATGCGCAAGGAGGACATCGTGGCCCGCATCGGCGGCGACGAGTTCCTCATCTTCGCTCCGGGACTGGGCTCGGGCCCTGCCGCCGATCGCGTGCTGGAGCATTTGGCCCGCGGGCCCTTTGCCGGTCAGCGCGCTACCGACGAGGTGACCGATACGGCCTATCACGCGGCGCCCACCATCAGCGTGGGCGCGGCCTGCTGCCTTACGCCGCCTATGCCCTTCGATGTGCTCTACGCAGCGGCTGATAGCACGCTGTACCAGGTGAAAGAGGCGGGGAAGGCCCAATATCTGCTGACGGTCATCGGCTAGTGAGTCTCTCTGCGGGCGGGGCTGCCCGGTATTCCGATTCGCTCAGGCAGTCCTCGCTTTGCGAAACAGCCCACTGGGCTGTTTCGGTCGCTGCGGAACTCGCTCGGTCGGAACACCGGACATCCCCTCGTGAGGCTTTACCCGGCTTTCTGCAGCAACGGGCCGTCGCAGCGGATGGTGCGACGCGTGTCCGCCGTGCTCAGAAGGCGTGCCAGCTCTTCCACGGAGCGCGGGAAGTGGCAGCGATCCAGGTCGCACTGGTCGAAAAAGCGGTGCTCGACCATCGATTCCAGAAACGAGCGAAGCGGGTCGTAGAACCCGTCGATATTCAATAGGAAGCACTCGTGCGGCCCCATATCTAGGCGCACGCGGGTGAATATTTCCGAGATTTCCTCGAGCGTGCCCACGCCTCCCGGCAGCGCCACGAACGCGTCGCCCAGCTCGATCATCTTCGCCTTGCGCTCGCCCATGGTGTCGCACACGATAAGCTCGGTCAGGTCGTGCTGGGCGACGCCGGCCTCGATGAAGAAAGCGGGTTCCACGCCGATGACGGGCGCCCCGCCCTCGATAGCGGCGCGCGACACGGCTCCCATGAGCCCGACCGAGCTGCCGCCGTACACAAGGGCGTGCCCCGCGCGGGCGATCCAGGCGCCCAGGTTGCGGGCGGCTTCTTCGAAATGCGGATTGTCGCCGAAGTTCGACCCGCAGTACACGGTGATGTTCATGGCTCTCTCCTCTGCGGTGGGTTTAATCTGTTCGGAGAAAGTCCCAAGCATAGCACCACCCTTGCCCGGGAGCAAATCGATCCGAGGGTGCGGACGGCGTAACGGATGTTGCGGCGACGGTCGCGCGAGACGCCAAATCGCCAAATGCGCGAGCCGCCAAGCTCCTTTGCCAACGCGTTCCGCGTGGCTTACAGCTCCCATTCACTTCGCTTACTTTGCTGTCACCTTTGCTGCATCGCCTTCGTCTGTCCCCTATGCTGGCATTGCGGACACACGGAGACGGCAGACGAGCAAATTGAGGATGACGAAGATGGGCGCAGTAAAACACTTTCTGGGGAACTACAGCGAAAACTTCGCGGCGGCGCTGGTGCTGTGGCCGGCGCTCTCGTTCTTGCTCACGCTTCCTATTTTGGCCTATCTCTACCATCGCGACGGGCGGCTGCGCTTCGGCACGTTTGTGGGGGCCTACCTTACGGTGCTCTATGTCTGTGGTCTCGGCTGCTTCACGCTGTACCCGCTGCCCTCGGGCGACGCGGGCTTGGGCATCACCTACGGCGTCGCCCCCAACTTCAACCCGATGAACTTCGCGAATGACATTGCGAAAGACGGTTTGAAGGCGGTGTTCCAACTCGCCTTCAACGTGGCGTTCTTCATGCCGCTGGGCTTTATCGCCGGCCGTCTTCTTCGGCTGAAGTTTCTGCCTTCGGTGCTGCTGGGTATGACTGCTTCCCTGCTCATCGAGACGGCCCAGCTCACGGGCTTGTTCGGCATCTACCCGTACGCCTACCGCTGCTGTGATGTGGATGACGTGATCACCAACACGTTGGGCGCCGCTCTCGGCTGGGCGTGCGCATGGCTGCTCGGGCGAGTGGTGCCGCCGGGAAAGCTGGCGAGCGAGGAGCCGACTGATCAGCCCGGATTCGTGCGTCGCTGCGTGGCGCTGTGGATCGATTTAGTCATCGTGTGGCTGGTGGCCGTGGTGCCCTACGGCGTGGTGGCCGTGGGATTCGAGGTGGCCGGTCTTGAGCCGTTTGCCCTGCCGGGCATGACCGCCGGTCAGACAGGTGCCATCCTCATAGATGGTGTGGCCCTGATTGCTCTCGCCGTAGTAGAGGTCGTTATCCCCTGGCTTCACGACGGGTCCACTCCGGGAGGCTCGTTCGTGCGCATGACCTTCGAGACGCATCCCCGCACGACGGGCTACCGTGTGCTGTTCTACGCAGCCCGTTCGGCGACGCTGGCGCTCGCCTTTCTCTGGGTTCCGTGGATGGCGGTTATCCTGTTCGTTTTCTACCTGGTGAAACGGGAGATGCCCTACGATCTGATTCCCTAGGCGCTCTTCCAGAAATCCTGTATGAGGGCCTGGCGGTTCTCGCACTCCGTCTTCTGCAGCAGGCGGTGCACGTACACCTTCACGGTGCTCGGCGCAATGGTGAGCGCCGCTCGATTGCGTTCGCCAACGAAATCGCAGATGAGCAACAAGAAGAAGGTGAGACACGCGTCGCCGATGAGAATGGTGACCACCGACCGTGCGAGGAGGTAGCTCGCGTCGGCCGCCCCACTGCTGGTCAGCACGGCGGCAGCGATGCTGTCCTGCTGCGGCGAGTTCAACGACGCGCTGGCCACCTACATTCTGCAGAATCGCGAGGCTGTGCTCGAGCGCAACCGTGAGATCGTGTTCCGTAATATGGCCATCGCCCAGGAGTGGATCGACAGCGAGCCGCGTGTGACCTGGCAGGCGCCCAAGGGCGTGTCAGTGGCCTACATCCAGTGGGATATTCCCATGGACGACGAGGAGTTCTGCATCAAGCTGCTGAAGGAAGAGGGCGTGCTGCTCGTGCCCGGCAACCGCTTCGAGCTCCCCGGCGGCGCGCGTCTGGGCTACTGCGCGCCCGAACCGGTGCTGCGCGAGGGCCTCGCGCGTCTCGGCCGAGCCCTGCGTCAGTTCGACTAGCCACCTTTGTGCTCGCCGTGGCTGGTCGGGTCGATGCGGCCAGTGCGCGATGGTCGCCATTTCACTTCCTCCGAAACGTCTGCCTTAACCTTCGTTTCCGGAGCTGACGATTGGGGCCGCCCCTCCTATCTCGGGGCGGCCCTTTGTGCAAAATAGGGTACTTCTCGTAGTCTTTCGAGCGAAAAGCTGGGAATTATGCAGATACCACCTGGGGAAACGCTTGGGAAGAGACGGGAAGGCCCGCGAGAAATTACGAGAAGTGCCCGGTTTTGCTCATTTCAACGAAAGAGGCGGCTCTTAACATGAGAGCGCCGGGCGGTTTGCGGGGCGCTTGGCCCCTTCGCGGGCGCGAAACCCAGTGGCAACGGAAGCCGTGCCATAATGGGCGGCGACCGATTCCCGCGATGATTCGAGGTTTCCGTGAGCGATCCCAAGACCGTGCCCACCATGGGCGCCCCCGATGCGTCCGATGCCGTCTACGATGCCCGTACATTGGGTGCGCCGAAGATGACCGTCTTCGGCATCCAGCACATGTTCGCCATGTTCGGCGCCACCATCTTGGTGCCGACGCTTACCGGGCTCTCGGTTTCGGCCACGTTGCTGTTCGCGGGCTTGGGCACGCTGCTGTTCCATTTCCTTGCGAAGGGGAAAGTGCCGGCGTTCCTCGGATCGTCGTTTGCGTTCATTGCGGGGTACGCGGCCATCGCGCCCAACGGGGAAGCGCACCTTCTACCCTATGCTTGCCTGGGCGTGGCCTGCGCGGGGCTTTTGTACTTGGTGGTGTCGGCGCTGTTCAAGGCGTTCGGTCCGCAGCGCATCATGCGGTTCTTTCCGCCGGTGGTCACGGGCCCCATCGTCATCTGCATCGGGCTTATTCTGGCAAGCTCGGCCATTGCCAACTGCGAGACGAACTGGCCTATCGCGCTCGTGGCTATCATCATTATCGTCATTAGCAACATCTGGGGCCGCGGCATGATCCGCATCATTCCCATCCTTCTCGGTGTTGTGGGCTCCTATCTGGCCGCGGCCATCGGGGGCATCGTCGATTTTACGCCGGTGGTCGAGGCGCCTTGGATCGGTTTGCCGGTGCTGTGGGACAACACGGTGTTCGCACTGTTCGGCCCCAGCTTCGACGCGGGGCTTGCCATCACGGCCATCATCACCATCATGCCCTTGGCCTTCGCCACCATCATCGAGCACATCGGCGACATGTCGGCCATCAGCTCTACCTGCAATCGCAATTTCATCGCCGAGCCGGGGCTGCACCGCACGCTGCTCGGCGACGGCCTGGCCACTATCGTGGCGTCGCTGTTCGGCGCGCCGGCTAACACCACCTACGGCGAGAACACCGGCGTGCTCGCCCTCACCCGTGTCTTCGACCCGCGCGTGGTGCGCATCGCCGCTGGGTTCGCCATTTTGCTGTCGTTCTGCCCGAAGTTCGCGGCGGTCATCTCCTGCATGCCGGCGTGCGTGATCGGCGGCGTGTCGCTGGTGCTGTACGGCATGATCTCGGCGGTGGGCATCCGCAACCTCGTGGAGAACCACGTGGACTTCATGCTGAGCCGCAACGTGCTGATCACGGCGCTCATCTTGGTGCTCTCGCTCGGCATCGCCTACAGCGCCGCTGGTGCTATCACTTTCGAGGTGGGCGGCGTGACGGTGGCGCTCTCGGGCTTGGCCGTGGGTTCGGTGGTGGGCATCGTGCTGAACATCATCCTGCCGGGCAAGGCCGACTTCGACGCCTGGGATGGAGGCCTCGCCGCCGAGGCCGAAGCCGACGACGTGCCGCTGCCCCTGGAAGCGGAAGTGACCAACCTGCCCATTCGGGAGCAGAGGAGAGGATAGGGAAGATCAGGGCGGTCAATCGGCTGCCCGGTCGATCTGCTGTCCGCTCAATCGGCTGCCCGGTCGATCTGCATCCTACTTTCGGGCGAAAAATTCGAGTTGTTAGAGCTTTGCTTCACGTATTTCTGCGGAGGTTGGGGCTTCGAAGAGGTTTTCCCTGCATAGGCGTAGCGCCATGGCTGCGATTTGCGATTTTTGCGACGCTCTTTTCTGCTGCAAAGTCTAACAACTCAAAATTCTGAGCTAAAAATGTCGCTGATATTGCCTGGGAGTGTCCGAAAATCGCTTTCGCTTTTTCTTATTCGTGCGCGGGGAGCCACTTCTGAAGGACGACGGCCTCGTTCTCTTTTTCGTCGCGGGCGGCGTATATCAGGGTGACACGCGGGTATTTGGCCATTTCGGGGCTGGACAGCTTCTTCGCGAACTTTAGCGCCTCGGGGTTCGCGTCCAGCTCCGCCACATACTTTTCTTGGAAAGTGGCCCAATGGGATGGGTCGTGGCCGAAGGCCTTCCGCAATTCGGTTGAGGGCGCAAGGAACTTCGCCCATTCATCGTAGTGCACCCGGGCCTTGGTGAGGCCGCGGGGCCACAGCCGGTCGACGAGCACCCGGTACCCGTCGCTTTCTTCGTAAGGTTCGTACACGCGCTTGATGGCTATCTTCATGAGAACGCCTCCTTGGGGCATGGTAGATAATGAGCAGGACACAGTAAGCTCACCTGCGATTATCGTGCGCCATGCCCATCGTCGGCACCTGGCGCGTCTCCTGTAAGCAAAGCGCCCCTGCCTCGTTACGAAGCAGGGGCGCTTCCCGAGGGTTGATTCGACTTTGCCTGTAGTGCGCGCGAGTCGCAGGGTGCCAATCTGGCAAGTTTTCGGCGTTGTTCGACGTATTTCGCACCCCGGAGGTTCAAGTAGCTGCGAGGTCTTCCTCCAGGTATGTTTCCGACCTGGGAAAACGTAGTGCAGGCCATAATGCGTATCCCTTGCTGCGTCCCCTGATGTCGAAAACCGCCGAAAACTTGCCAGATTTGCCGATTGTTTTTGCGCGGATGCCCTGCGAACGTCTCCTGAGGCATCCGAATGAGGGTGTCTGACGCTGCGGATGTCGATTCGTGGCTGAAGGTGGCGCGAGGTGAGTGGCGGCTCGCGGTACAATGGCGTCGTTCAATGGGAAAAGGAGGAACGCCATGACCGTGCTGTTCGTGAATGCCTGCCTGCGCGGAGACGAGTCGCGCACGCTTACGCTGTGCCGCGAGTATCTGGAAGGTATCGAGGACGTGAAGGAAGTGAACCTGTCCGAGATGCGCCTCGAGCCCTACTACGGCGACTCGGCGGCCTATCGCGCCCAGTTGGAGGCCAAGGGCCTGTTCGACGACCCCATGTTCGACATTGGCAAGGACTTCGCCGAGGCGGATGAGATCGTCATCGGCGCTCCCTACTGGGATCTGTCGTTCCCGGCAGCGCTGAAGATATACATCGAGCACGCGGCCGTTATGGGCATGACCTTCCACTACACGGAGGAGGGACGCTGCGAGGGGTTGTGCCGCGCCAAGCACCTCACCTACATCACCACGGGCGGCGGTCAGGTGAGCGCCATGAACTACGGCTACGAGTACCTCTGCGGCATCGCCAGCATGTTCGGCATTCCCGAGACGCGCTTCGCCGCCGCCGAAAACTTGGACGTGGTGGGCGCCGATATCGAGGCGAACCTGAATGAGGCTCGCAAGGTGCTCAGCCGTCTGAAGGCGACGCGGTAGGGAAGAGACGCTATCGCGCGATGCGAGTGAGCAGATCCACCTTGCTGCGGACAGCGTCGACGATAGTGGCCACGCGTCGCTCGGGAATATTGGGATTCTGGGAGAGGATCGCGCCCACTTCCTCGGGGTAGCCGTCCAGCATGACCGGGTCGAACCAGTCGAAATAGCCGTCGAACAGGCGCAGCTGGTCGACCGGCTTCATGCCGTTCATTTTGAAGGGCTTGGCCATATACAGGAAATCGCCGGGCACTTCCAGGAACTCCGCGTCGGACCACAAGCACGATCCGGAGTCGAACACCGGCGCGATGCCCGTCACCTCAAGCGTCTCCACGTTGCGGATGATGCCGAAGTTGCGGTAGTGACGGTCGCGGTTGGCCAGCACGAAGTCGCCGGCGAACATCTTGGCCAGCGAGGTCATGGTGGCGTCGGCGTCAAGCCCCAGATCCTCCAGGTGCTTCACGTAGAAGCGCAGATCGGACAAGTTGTTCGGCTGTTTCACGTTGCGGATGACGTCCCAGGCGGCCACCAGTTCCTCGTCGGGCCCCAGCAGGTTCGGGCAGGCAGAGTACACCCGGCGTCCGTCCTCGAACAGCGTATAGGGAGTGAACTCGCCGGGTTCCATCAACCGACGGTGCAACGCCGTAGCGGCCACCTCGTTGTAGGGCTCCTGATTCACGAAGCCCACTCCTGACTTCAGCAGCACGCGCTCGCCGTTTACGATCTTCCACTTCTTCAGAAGGTCGCCTCCCAAGGTGCTGTTGGGGGAGGACAGGCTTACCGTGCGGTAGTCCGGCGCATCGGGGGAAGACCCCGCTAAGTCCTGGCCCAAGGTGAGAAATCCCAGGTCATCAGAGAAGTCGTTGTCGAAGAAGTTGACGGCGTCCCACGAGGCGGGATCGTCCTCGTCGTTCAGCCAGTAGCGGTCGGAAAGCGACAGCCCGAAGCTCTTCTCGGCGAGCACCAGCGTGCTTTCCAGCTGCAGGTTCTCCAGAAGACGTTTGACATGCGCACGGGAAGCAGGGATGGCGCGGTGGCGCCACCAGTAGTTCAACTCGGCCTTGGAAATGTCGCCCCGGCGATCGACGAACCCGAACGGCGCCGCCTCGGGGGCGAACACCTCGCGGATGCGCACGGCCTTGTGGTCACCCAGGTCGTAGTCGAACGACAACACGGGCGTGTTTTTGTTCATGAGCACGTAATGGGCAAGGGTCACGAGGTTCACCGCCTTTCGGAGCATGGGGCGCCGCGACTTGGGACGCGGGACGTTGGGGCTGAGGGTTCGGCGTTGAGCCCATTATACGGGAAACCGTCGACCTATGCCGACCTACGCCGCTGCGGGTTCGATGGGGCGCGACCGTCCCACGCCGCTACGGATCCAATGGGGCACGCCGTCCTACGCAGCCGCAGGCTCAATAGACCGGTAGCAGCGGCGGCGCACGATGAAATAGGAGACGAGCATGGCCACGATCATGAACGACCAGGTGACCGGATAAATCACCATAAGGGTGTCCCAGGTGCCCGAAAGCGGGAACACCCAGGTCACCAGCGCCACGCGCAACACGCAGGAACCGAGGATGGTGATGACCGCCGGCAGGGTGGACCAGCCCATGCCCCGCATGGCGCCGGCGGGCACTTCGTAGAAGGTGGTCAGGCAGTCAGGCAGCTCCACGAACCACAGTCGCACGAGACCGAAGCTGAGGGCGGCCGCGTCTGTGGTGAACAGCCCTAGCGCCCGGGTGCCCAACGCCGTGAACGTCACGCCCAAAATAAGCGACGAGGTGAACCCGAACAGTACGCACCAGCGGAAGATGGCCCGGCAGCGGTCGGCGTTCTTCGCGGCGAAGTTCTGGCCGGTAAAGGTGACGGCGGTCTGACCGAAGGCGTTCACAAAGAAGTAGGTGTAGTACTCGAAGTTCAACGTGGCCGCCGAGCCCGCGATGGCCGCCGAGCCGAAGCCGTTAATGGTCGCCTGAACGACGGTGTTGGAAAGCGAGAACACGGCGCCCTGAATGCCGGCGGGAATGCCGATGCGCAGGATGCCGGCCAGCTCGGGGCCGCAGATGCGCAGCTCGCGCAGGTGCAGGCGGAAGGGGCCTTCCTCGCGCATAAGGAACGCCACCACGATGACGGCGCTCAGGGCAGCGGCGATGACGGTGGCGATGCCGATGCCGGCGGTGCCCCAGCCGAACAGGCGCACGAAGGCGAGGTCGAGGACGAAGTTCACCACGACGGCGGCAGCGAGGGCGTACAGCGGCCGTTTCGCATCGCCGTGGGCCCGCAGTAGCGCCGACCCGAAGTTGTAGATGGTGAGAAACGGGATGGCGCAGAAGTAAAGCCGCACATAGGTGAGCGCGTCGGCGAGGGAGTCTTCGGGCATGCCGATGGCATCTAGCACCCAGGGGGCCAGGGCGAGCCCCGCCCCGCCCAGGACCACCCCGGCGATGAGTGAGAGCGCCATGGCCGTGTGGACGCTCTTCTTGATGCTGTGGAACTCGCCGGCACCCACATGCATGGCCACCACCACGTTGGCGCCGATGGAGAGCCCCACGAACAGGTTCACGAACATAGCCGTCACCGGGTTCACGCCGCCGATGCCCGCGAGCGAGAAGCTGCTGACGAACTGTCCGGCAATGGAGGCATCCGCCGAGTTCAGCAACTGCTGGAGGATGCTGCTCAGCGCCAGGGGAATGGCGAACCGCAGAATCTTGCCCGGCAAGGGGCCGTTGAGCATATCGATGCCGTTGTCGCGCTTATCGCGTCGATTTCGCTTAGGGCGGGTGGCCGGGCTGTTTGACTTGTCGAGCTCGTCGCGCCCATCGGGCCGACGCGCGTCCCTCTCATCCGATATGTCTCGCTGCAAAGATTCCATAACGAGCGAATCATAACGCGGCCGCCACGGCCGCGCCCCACGATTATGCCATCGGCGTGCGAGACGGCTGCAATGGGATTGTGACCGTTGAGCTGCTCGTTGCGAGGAGGATGCGGTTTGGTGTTACAGAGAAATATCGAAGGGCTTTCTCCCGCTAGTTTCTCTCGTAGCGGACGGAGCGGCCTTCGCCGACCTTAGTTACGAGTCCTTTCTCAACCAATGCATTCAGAGTTCTGATAGCCTTGCTTTTCGATAGCTGCGTCTTTTCGCTTATCTGGGATCGTGTGAGAGCAGAGCCCTTGGCGAGCACGGCAAGTATGGCTTCCTCGTCGAGTGTTACGTTCTCAAGCACTGTCACGGGAAGCATCACCGTAATCGAGCTATCGCGCAGAGCGAAAGAGGGCGATACTGTTTCATGGGCGTATTCGTCCAGGATGCGCGGGATGCCCGTACCGAACCGTTCTATATGTCCCAGTCGAAAGAAAACGTTCGCAAGGATTGGGTTGCGAGCCACTGAAGGGCCTCCTGCGAGGTAGAGCTCCTCTGTGATTCCGGCAGGCAGTCCTCCTGGCGAGGTTATTTCAATGCGATCGGCAAACATGCCCACTTTTATGTTGGCGCGAACGTCCCAGCAACGGTGGACAAGCGCATTGGCGATAGCCTCCCGGAAAGCCTCCCGCGGTACGAGCGTCTTCGCTATGCGCTCGAATCCGACGATTTCTTCGTAGGCGTAGTAGGTGTCGAACACTTCTAGCGTGCGTTGCATCTGCTCAAGAACCGACATGTGCTCGAACGTGTGCCGGGCGTTGATGATGTTGATGCTCTCGCCGAAGCGCGCAATATCAATGCCAGGGAAATGATTGCTATCGGCGAGAAGGGCGGCCGCGTTGCAGTATTCGCCGGAAGGTGTCATAAGCTCAAGCGAAATAAGGGAATTTTGATCGAGGGGTTTGAGCCCCAGTTTGGAGGCGAGCTCCTTCTCGAGATGGCCAAATGCGAGGTCCTGCTCTTTTGCGACGAGGGCGTCGAAGCTGACATGCTCACCCGTCAAGACGAGCCTGCCGTACTCAAGGCGGCTCACTTCGACGGTTGAAGTGTCGGTTCTACGATAGGCGCGTCCAGAGGAAAGATAGGGTTTATCGGGACCTTCATGCACCGTTAGCGTGACTGTTCTTGTGTCCCCTTCGATGGCCAACTCGAAACGAGGCACTGGATCGATTGAGTCGTTAATCGCGTGTTCGATGCGAAGGCAGGTGTCTTGCGGATCGGCCAGTCCGACGGGCGTGCCGTCGTCTGCGATGCCGAAAATGATCTTCCCCGTGCCGTAGTTGGCATAGGCGCTGACGGTCTTCAGGTAACTTTTCGACAGCTGTTGTTTAAACTCAAGAGTGGCTGTTTCGCGCATAGTGGCCGCCTTTACGTCTCATCGTTGCAAACATTATGCAACGAAAACAGTTTTCGTTTCAAGTGATTGCAACGAAAACAGGCAATTTGTGCCTATCGTCGCAGGGCGCGGGGCGTTTCGATGTCGTGATAAAAGGCGCCAGTCTTCCTCCTATAATCCGAAATGTCGTAAGAAACTGGGAGTTTATTGCGACATTTTCAAAAGAGTTACGCGCCACCTGCCTGAGTAACTTATCAGTTTTATGTCTAGCGCATTCAGTTAGCGCTTAGCTCGCAAGTCCGTTTTCCTTTCTGCAAGCCTCCATGCACTCGAGAACGATGGCTGCACCTTCACGAACCCAATCGCTGGCGTCAGCTGAATACGTGAGAGAGGTGGGCATGCCGAAGGGCTTTCCGTCGAGCTCTTCGAAGAGCACCACGTCGGCGCGGTCGGCGAACCAGTGGCGGTTTTCGGACAGCCCGCAAATATGCAGCCCATCGCCGTAGGTGGCGAAGGCCAGACCGCTCATGCCGTTGATAGGCTGCAGGCTGAAGTGCAGATCCAGATTGTCACCCAGCATGCGCTCGTAAAGATAGCGGATGCGGTCGTAATTGTGGGCATCGTTGATGATGATGGACGCGCCACTAAGGTCGTTGCGCGAAAGAGCGGGCCTGCTTGCCAAAGGGTTCGACGCCATCATGCTGATACTCATGCGGAAGGCCAAGCATGTTCTCGTTACCAGGTCGAGGGCGCTCGCTTCCTTTACGAGCGAGGCGAAAGGCGTGTAGTCGTAATCGAGCACGATGTCGGCCGTGCCATTGACGATGGGCTGGAAGATGGGATCCCGGTAATCGTGCTCGACGAAAGCAAAGGGCACGGATAGGCGCTCTTTGAGCTTGGCTGCGAACGAGGGCGTTGGATATTGAACAGCGATGCGAAGAGTGGCGTCGGGATCGCCCATCTCTCGGCACCGTGCCAGCGTCTCGTCGAGTCCGTCCAGCAGCGTTCGGGCGCCGTCGAGGAAAACGGCCCCTTTGTCGGTGAGTCGGTTGCCCGCTTTCCGATCGATGAGCGAAAAGCCCACGTCGCTTTCGAGCGCAGCAATATGGGTGCTTAGCGTTGATTGGGCGATGAACAACTCTTTGGCGGCTTCGGTGAAGCTTAAGTGGCGAGAGAAGACGACGAACTCTCGCAAGTACTCGGTTCTCATAGCGGACCTCCTCCCTTGCTTTTTGCATTATCGCATGTTGCGCAAAGCAGGAGCACGACGTCCGAGACGACGATATCGGATTTCACGAACAGCCATCATGAAACGTGATAGAGAATCGCGCATTTGCATTTAGCTATCGGCCTGGCGCCAGCGCACTATGGGGTCGTGCCGAAGGGCGACTAATGTAAGGAAAGGGGAAACATGAATTTGAACGAAGGTCTCAATCGCCGTAGCTTTCTGAAGGGCGCGGCCCTCATGGGTGGTGCCGCCGCTTTTGCCGGCATGGTTGGCTGCGCGCCCCAAACGTCCGCTTCTCAGGAACTGAGCTCCGCGAGCGATTCGGCGTGGGACAAAGAAGTGGACGTTGTGATCGCCGGCGCCGGCGGCGGTGGCCTGGCTGCGGCCGTTGAGGCCTCTGCGGCGGGCAAGGAAGTTGTCGTGTGCGAAGTGATGAGCAGCGCCACCATGTCCAATTCAGCCCTGTGCGCCGGTATGATTCAGGGTGCTTGCACGAAGCTGCAGAAAGAGGCCGGCATCGATGATTCGGTCGAGGAGTTCGACAAGTATCTGACGGCCGTGGCCGAGGGCTTCGAGAACCCCGAGCTGCGCCGCCTGTATGCCGAGAAATCCGGCGAGACTATCGACTGGTTGGCCGAGCAGGGTGCGGCCCTTTCCACCGATCGCCTGTCGACCCAGGGAACCATGGTCGACTACTACACTGACGTGACGCCGGCTGTGGCGCGTATGCATCAGAACGCCGACGGCATCGGCGCCGGCTTCACCGAGCCGCTGCGCAAGAAGGCCGAGGAGCAGGGTGCGGAATTCATGTTCGATACCCAGGTCACGCGTTTGCTGACCAACGCTGACGGCGAGGTGGAGGGCGTTATCGTCGCAGATGGCGGCAAGGAGCAGCGCATCAAGGCGCGTCTGGGCGTCATCCTGAACACGGGCGGTTTCTCCCGCAACGCCGACATGGTGCGTAGCTTCATGTCGCCGGCCATGCCGGGCATGTTTAACGACCGCCCCGTCATGGGCTCCTATGGCTCGCCGTGGCAGCAGGGCGACGGCATTATGATGGCCTGCGCGCTCGGTGCCAAGCTGGTGAATCCTTGGTGCGCCTACAATGTGGCCCCTGGTCTGGAGCGCAAGGTTGAGGATAATTCCGCAGGCTACATTTCCATGCCGGGTATATTTGTTTCTACTGACGGCCAGCGCCACGTTCTGGAGAGCGGTCGTCCCACCGAGAACGTGGTGGGCGATGTTTGGAAGCAGCCGAACGGTTATGTGTGGAACATCTGGGATCAGGGTCTCGCGGACGCGACGGCTGATTTCGGCGGCCCTGTCATGTACTGCAGCGATGGATTCGAGGAAGAGCTTTCCGGCGGCTATATCGTCAAGGCCGACACTGTGGAAGAGTTAGCGGCGGCTCTTGATTTGGATGCGGACACGCTTAAGAAGACTATCGACGACTTCAATGAAGGTGCGGCCGCCGGTGCCGATGCCTTGGGTCGCCAGGGCGCAATGCCCCTGATGCAGCCGCCTTTCTTCGCAGGTCGCGTCATCGCCGTTTCGCCCGATACGGCTGGCGGTGTGGACGTGAACACCAACACCCAGGTGCTCAATGTGTTCGGCGAGGTGATTCCGCGGCTCTATGCCGTGGGCAACATGGTTGGTGGCTTCAAGGGCAAGGTGAACGCCGGCTGCGGCCAGGCGCTCGGCTGGACCTACACCTCCGGTCGCATCGCCGGCCAGCACGTGGTGACGCTGGAGCCACTTGCGTAACTATTTCGATGTCGCCTGCCGAGTCCTCCCCTCCCGCTCGGCGGCGCGATCCAATGAGGCGAGGGCGGCCCCGGCTGGCGGGCGCCCTTGCCGGTATGGCTAAGGCGGGAGTTGGCGGATTGTCGGAACGCAAGCGAAAGACAGAGGAGTGTCATGATGGAGAATTCGACGAACGAACGGCAGGATAATCGCGAAATGGATCGACGCACCGTGGTGCTGAAGGGAGCCGCAGTTGCCGCCGGTGCTTTGTGCGGCGCGAGCGCCTTGGGCCTTGCGGGCTGTTCGACGCCAATGGCCGATACGGGGGAGCAAACTTCCATGGATGAGCTGATGAAAAAGATGCAGGAGCTCGAGGATCGGCTTTGGGTTGCCGAGGCCAAGGAAGAGATTCGCTACAAGTTGTGCATGTACGCTCGTGGCGACGATCGGCAGGATGCCGCCATTAGCAAGCCTGTCTATGCCGAGGACAGCTACGTTGATTTCGGTACGAGCCCGGAATTCGGCGAAGTGTTCAAGGGCTCGGGCCAGGAGTGGGCCGAATATTGCGCGAACACGATCGATAAGGGTATTACGGCTAATGGCGGTTACTACGCGCACCAGATGTACAACATCGCTATTACCGTGAATGGCACGAAAGCTGGTTCCGAGACCTACGCGAACGCACCGGTGATGAGTCCCAACGAGGACGGCACTTGGCACGTGCTCCAGACGGTGGCCCGCTACTGCGACAAATGGGAGTATCGCGGTGGGGAATGGGTCATCGTCGAGCGTATCGTCACTAACGATTTCGGTTGGCACCTGACGTCGGAGAAGCTGCAAATTCCCTACGGCTGCGCCTTCGACGAGACCGATCCGTCCTACGGCGCTCTCGCCTACGGTGCTTAAAAAGTCGTAGCGCGCATACTGTTTAGGATGTTAAGCTTTAGCGAGCTGGCATCGATGGAAGGTCCGTCCTCATGCGGGCCTTCCATCGTATTGGATTGCTGCGGAGGGAGGCTCGTCGGGCTGCGTTGGCCGATCGGAGCCGCACGGCACGAGGAGGGGCTGTGGACATTCAGCAGATCAAGTACTTTTCTCGAGTTTATGAGATGCGCAGCTTCACGCAGGCGGCCGACTCGCTGTTCATTTCGCGGCAGGCATTGCGCAAGTCGGTGGCGCGGTTGGCACAGGAGATGGGGGAGCCGCTGTTCGAGAACCGGGGTAACGTGCTCTTCCCCACGTCGGCGGCCGATCTGCTGTTCAGCGCCTCGCGTCCGGTGTTGAGTGCGTTCGCGCAAATGGAGGCCGAGTTGAACCTCGGCAAGCTAAAGAGCCAAGGGATCGTGCGTTTTGGGCAATCGGTGGAGGCAAGCGACGTTATGACCTCGGGCGAGATGAGACAGGTCATCGACTTTTCCTCGACAAGCGAGCTCGTGACCAAGGGAATGCGCTTCACCGAAGCAAACTGCGTGGAGCTGCGCCAACAAATCCTTGAGGGCGATCTTGATTATGCGAGTCTTATCGCCACCGTGGTGAACGAGTCCCTCTTTGATTACGACACGGCCATTGGGGGACGCATCCACATCGCCGTCCGTACTGATGATCCCCTTGCTGAGAAAAGCTTCATACGCCTCGAGGATTTGGAAGGACGTCCCTTCACCTCTCAAGGAGCTGGATTCGATGTGCACGATCGCCTGGTGGAGGCGACCGAAGAGCGCGGTGTCAAGCTTAACATTGTGTGCACGCGTTCGGGTTTGCACAATCGGCTCGAAATGGTGCAAACCGGGGTGACGCTCACCTATGCCTACCGCGATCTGAGGTTTCCCCGCGTTGCACCAGACGTGGTGTGCATTCCCCTTGAAGAGTCTCCCATGAAATGGTTCTACTGCACCATTGCGAAGAAGGGGCTCGGCGATCCCTATTTGCTGCGGTTTTTCAGCGGCAAAGAAGATTTCGTCCTCTGGAAGGACTGACAGCGGTTCGTCTCCATATCTAAGCGAACTTCTTCGTAAACCAAAAGCTCCCGGCGAACAACTCAAAGATTCTCCCCTTGGGCCTCGTGCGATTTCAGAATGAGGCCATAAGATGCCCGTCAATAACGTCGGCGGGCACACGAGACGAGGAAAGGGGACATCTTGGAGTCTGTTCAGAACACGACGGGAACTCTGACGCGAAGAGGGTTCCTCAAGACCACGGCCACGGCCGCGCTCGTTGCGGGCAGCGCCTCGGCTGCGGGTTTCGCGGCGCTGACGCCCAAGACGGCATCGGCCCAAAGCGACGAGAAGATCTGCACGACCTACTGCAACGCCTGCATGGGGTGCCCGTTGGAGGCAGTAGTGCGCGACGGCTACGTGGTGCTGACGCGCGCCAAGGAGATCGAGGGCGCGCCTATCGACCAGAAGCGCATGTGCGCTCGCGGCGCCTCCATCCCCACGCTCATCGTGCAGGAGAAGCGCATCCAGTACCCCATGAAGCGCGCCGAGGGCACCGAGCGTGGCGCCGGTCAGTGGGAGCGTATCAGCTGGGACGAGGCCATCGACACCATCTGCACGAAGATCAAGGAGTACCAGGCAGAATTCGGCTCGGGCAGCGTGTGCTCCTTCACCTACGGCACTACTGAGCCTCGCAACATGTACAATCTCAACCGTTTGGAGAACGTGGCCCAGTTCTCGCACCAGAACCGAACCACCGACTTCGCGCTCACGCAGGGTACCATGTACACGGCGGGCGGCTTCTACTATCAGGGCGGCGCCGACATGGATCTCGTCTCCCAAATGAGCACCTTTGTCGTGTGGGGCCATAACCCCATCGTGTCCTGGCCTAACGCCTGGCACTACATCGCCGACGCGATTGAGAACAACGATTGCAAGCTCATCGTCGTCGACCCCAACAAGAACACCATCGGACAGAAGGCCGACTTGTTCGTGTCGCTGCAGCCCGGCACCGACGCCGCGCTCGCTCTCGGTTTGGCGAAGATCATCGAGGAAGAGGGCAAGACGGATGATGCCTTCATGCAGCAGAAGTCCTGCGCTCCGTTCCTCGTGAAGGAGTCCGACGGCCGCTTCCTGCGCAAGAGCGACTTGGAAGAGGGCGTTGCGGCCGACGCCGACGACTTCGCCGTATGGGACGAGGCCACGAATGCCATGGGCTACGCCTCCACGGCGCAGAACCCCGTGCTGCGCAAGAAGGGCATCGAGGTCGCCGGCCAGCGCTGCAATACGGCCTACAGTCTGCTCATCGACCGCATCAGCGAGTATCCCATCGAGATGGTGTCCGAGGCGACCACCGTTCCCGAGGAAACCATTCGCACCTTCGCCGACCTGCTTTGCCGCCCTGGCATGGCCGACATCTTCCAAGGCTATGGCATCGACCATTACGGGCACGGTTTCAATACCATTGCGGCAGTGAGTGTTTTGCGTATTATGCGCGGTATGGTGCCTGAGCCCCGTATGAGTTACCCGCTTAATTCCAGCGGCTTCGATGAGACGGAAACCGAGCATCCCGCTATCGTCCAGTCGCTGGGTACCTTTATGTTCAACGACCTGCTCGACACGGGAAAATACACATTCCCGGGCGTGACCGCGCACATGGGCGAGCAGGTGATGGAGCTTCCCGATGTCACGGTAGAGCAACCGCTCAAGATGCTCATCTCTTTCGGTGCGAACATCGTGAACTCAGCTCCCGACCGTAACAAGACCATCGAGGCGTACAAGAAGTTCGATTTCCTTGTGACTGCCAACATCGAGTGGTGCGATACGGCCGACATTTCCGATATCGTGCTGCCGGCGGCCACCATTCAGGAAGTGGGCGGCCCCATTGGCATGAACGGCTGTCTGGTTTGGGCCGATAAGGCCGTCGAGCCGAAGTTCGAGGCCAAGTCCGACTACGACATGGCGAACCTCATCGGCCGTGGGCTCGGCTTGGACGAGTGGTTCCAAGAGGAGTTCGACGAGGGCATGAAGCACGTGGTGAACACGGCCATGAGCGCCGCCATGGGCATCGATGCCGACAAGCTGAAGGAAGCCGGCGTGATGTACGTGGGCGCCGTTCCCATGCCGGCCTACATGACCATGACGGGCAAGCTGCAGTTCTATCAGGAGAACCCTGGTCCCATCGAGAACTACGGCCAGCCCATGGATCCCGCGAGCATCGCGCTGCCCCATTGGGAGCCGCCCATGGAGGCGTGGCCCGTCACAGCCGGTGGCTTCGATGCCAACCCCCTGGCCGAGAAGTACCCGCTCATCGTGACCGCCGGCACCCGTCGCTTCCGCGTGCACTCCTACTACGGCCAGAACCCGCTGCTGCGCGAGATGGAGATCAACGAGCCCTGTGTGCGCATCAATCCCGTGGATGCCGAGGCCCGCGGCATCGAGGACGGCAGCTACGTGCGCCTGTTCAACGACCGCGGCCATGCGGTGGCCAAGGCCACCTTCAGCGCCGGTATTCGTCCGGGCTGTCTGGATATCGACCGCGGCTGGCAGCGCTCCCAGTACCTAAGCGGCTGCAACAACGACCTGACGAGCAAGCAGATTGTGGACTGGACCTGCCCCACCTACGCCTACCACGATTGCCTCGTGGAAATTGAGCCGTGGGACGGAGTGGTGGCGGAGTCTCAGGAATAAGAGGAGGAGGAACCCATGAGATACGGAATGGTCATCGACCTTAAGCGCTGCTCTGGCTGCAAGACCTGCTCGGTCGTGTGCAAAGTGGCCAACAACATCCCCAACGACATTATCTGGAACCGCGTGCTCACCGAGGGCGGCAACGCGCCTGACACGGCTGGTGGCACCTGGGACAATCCCGAGATGCAGCACTGGCCCGTGGCCTGCCAGCACTGCGAGAACCCGGCCTGCACCAAGGTGTGCCCGGTGGGTGCCACCTGGAAGGACGAGCAGACGGGCATTGTGCGCCAGGATTACGACAAGTGCATCGGCTGCCGCATGTGCCTGGCCGCCTGCCCCTACACCGGCGTCCGCTCGTTCAACTGGGAGGAGCCGGCCTACTACGCCGACTTCGCCCTGGGCGACGCCGATGCCGCTAAACACGAGAAGCACACCGTGGAGAAGTGCATCTTCTGCACCCAGCGCGTGGCTCGCGGCGAGCAGCCGGCTTGTGTGGCCGACTGCATCGGTCGTGCCCGCCACTTCGGCGACCTGGACGATCCGGACTCCGAGGTGTCCAAGCTTCTGGCCAGCCGCGAGTACACGCAGCTGCACACCGAGTTCGGTACCAAGCCCTCTGTCTACTATCTCGTCTAGGAAGGGAGATACGCTATGAATGATGCGAAAGGAAGCGCCGCGTCTCATCGCGGACTGACCGTGGGGATCATCGCTTGCGCGGTGGTGGCTGTCATCGGCGTTGCCCTGTGGATGGTGCAGCTGTCCGGTGGCATGATTCAGACCGGCATGCGCAACCTCGATTCCTGGGGCTTCTACATCACCCTGTTCATGTTCTTCGTGGGCCTGTCCGCTGGCGGCCTCATCATCAGCTCCATCCCCAACGCCTTCGGTATGAAGGGCTTCGGGGACATCTCGCGGGTGGCCATTTGGACGAGCATCTGCTGTACCTGCGTGGCCATCGGCTTTGTGGTGGTTGACTTGGGCGGTCCCTTGCGCCTGTGGGAGCTGTTCGTCTATTCCAACCTCTCATCGCCGCTCATGTGGGACATCATCGTGCTTTCCACCTATCTCATTCTCTCCATCGTGTACCTGTGGGCCTACCGGCGCGAGGATGCGGGGAAGATGTCGCACACCGCCATCCGCGTCATCTCCATCATTGCTCTGGTGGTGGCGGTGGGTGTGCACACGGTGACGGCTTGGATCTTCTCGCTGTCGGCGGCCCACGAGTTCTGGCACACCGCCCTGATGGGCCCGTGGTTCGTGGCCTCAGCGCTGGACTGCGGCACGGCGCTCGTGCTTATCGTGGTCATCGCCTTGCAGAAGGCCGGGCGTCTTACCATCGAGCGCTCCTCCATGGTGAACCTGGCGAAGATGCTCGCGGTGTTCACCTGCGTCGATCTGTATTTCTTCGCCTGCGATCTGCTGACGAGCGGTTTCCCCGGCGGCGAGGGTGCCAATGTGGTGGCGATGCTGGTCACCGGCCCCTTGGCGCCGTTCTTCTGGACGCAGATCGCCTGCATGGTGCTGGCCTGCGTCATCCTGTTCGTGCCGCGGCTGCGCACCAAGGGCGGCGTGGTTCTCGCCTCGGCGCTCGTGATCGCCGGTGTGCTCTGCAAGCGCTGCGAGATCTTGGTGGGCGGTTTCCAGATTCCCAACATCGAGTTCGCCGACGTGGCCAACCATATGACCATCACGAACTGGGAGTCCGGCATGTCGCTGTTCGGCTATCAGGGCCTCGTGTACTGGCCGACCCCCTTGGAGTTCGGCGTAGCCCTGGGCGTGGTGGCTCTCGGTGGCTTCCTGCTGCTACTGGGTCTGAAGTACCTCCCGCTCCATCTCACGGAGAAGACCGCTTAGCGGCTTTATCGCCGAGAGTGGAGACCTCCCTTCGAAGAGCCGCAGGCCCGCGCTTGCGGCTCTTTTCGCCTTGGAAAGGATGAGCGGTGAAAGCGAATTCGAGCGAAGTGAACAGTTTGAAGCGGAGAAAGACACGGCGTAAGCGGCTTATGGCTGTCGCCATCGTTGGCGCCGTTTTCGCCGGCGTGGCAGGGGTGGGGTTTGCTCTTGCGCCGGATTCGGGTGTGCATCCTCTGACGGCGGAGGCTGTTTGTCCGGTAGCCGGATGCGCAAGTGTCATGTGCCACGGGTACGACGCTGTTCCCGAACCCGATGGTCACAGCGAGATGCGTTGTCCCGAGGCTGGCTGTGCATCGGTTGAGTGCCATGGGTGGGAGACGCTCGCGGGGCGCTACCACCAGGCCTCCGACATGTCCTTGAACTTGTGGATCCTCATGCCCGTAGCGCTGGTGCTGGGCCTTTGGGTGGTATCGCGTCGTTTGTCGAAAGGGGAGCACCATACGAGTGTCTAGGGTTGCTTTCGATATTGTGTTGCTGGCTCTCTATTTGGTGGCGGCGAACCCGGCGTTGACGGGAGTGCCTTTTCACGAATATCTTGGGGTGGGCGTCTTCGTGCTCCTGGTTGCCCATGTTGTGGCGAGCGGTGAAGGCCTGGGCGGCCGCGGCCGTTGGGCGCAGCGCGTGCTCAACGGGGTGCTTCTGGTAGCGCTCGTGTTCTGCGTCGTATCGGGAGCCATGGTGTCGGGGACGCTGTTGCCCTCTTTGGGTCTCTATGCGACAGGCTACTATTTCTGGGATCCGCTGCATGCCCTATCCGCCAAGGTGCTGCTCGCGGCCCTGCTCGTCCATGTTGTCCTGCGCGTGCCAGCTGCCGCATCGGTGCTTCGTAGGCAGCTGGCGAAAGAAAACGGCAGATGAGCTTGCTGGCGAGCGCTCGCCCTTTCGCCCTTCAGCTCCTTAGCCTTCCAATTCCCTTGCCAAATAGCGGCCGGTGAGGCTTTCCGGGTTGGCGGCTACTTGGGCGGGGGTGCCCTCGGCCACGATGCGGCCGCCGGTCTCGCCGCCGCCGGGGCCCATGTCGATGACGTAGTCGGCGTTGGCGATCATGTCCAGGTCGTGCTCGATGACCACGACGGTGGCGCCGTGCTCGATGAGGTTTTGCAGCACGCCGATGAGGGTTTCCACGTCCAGCGGGTGCAGCCCGATGGTGGGCTCGTCGAAGATGAAGAGGGTGTCGTCCTGGCTGCGGCGCATCTCGCTGGCGAGCTTCAGCCGCTGGGCCTCGCCGCCGGAAAGCGCCGGGGTGGCCTCGCCTAAGGTGAGGTAGCCCAGGCCCAAATCGTGCAGGATCTGCAACTTGTCCCGCACCTTCTTCAGATGGGCGAGGGCGGAAAGCGCCTGGTCAACGGTCAGCGTGAGCACCTCGGGCAGCGATAGCGTGTGCACGCTTTCGAAATCGTCGGCATGCTCGTGTCCCGCCGCCATATCTCCGCAGGGGGCGGGTTCGCGGGTCGCTTCTCGTTCCATTTCGGCGTTGGCGGACAGTTCGACGTCGCCTTCGATGGCCATTTGAATGGCGTAGGCCTCGCGCCCGTAGCGGCTGCCGCGGCAGTCGGGGCAGGGAATGTCCACGTCGGGGAGGAACTGCACGTCCAGGGAAATTTGCCCCGTGCCGTCGCAGGTGGGGCAGCGCAAGGATCCGGTGTTGTAGGAGAACGCGCCCGCCTTCAGTCCCTGTTCCTTGGCGTCCGGCAGGGCGGCGAAGGCGCGGCGCAAATCGTCCAGCACGCCGGAGTAGGTGCCCACGGTGGAGCGTACGTTCACGCCGATGGGCGTGGCGTCCACCAGATCGACCCGCGCGATGCCCGGAGCGTACACGGACAGCACGTGCCCCGGCAGCGGCGTGCCGGCCAGCGATGCCTTCAGCCCCGCGACCAGGCTTTCTAGCACGAGCGTTGTCTTCCCGGAGCCCGACACGCCCGTCACGCAGGTCAGACGCCCTTTCGGAATGCGTGCTTCCAGCGGATGCACGGTGTGGATGGCGTCGGTCTCCAGCGTGATGGCTCCTTCGTCGAAGAGATGTTCGGGTGCGACAGGCGTGCGCACCCGCACCTTCGCCGTGCCTGCCAGAAACGGCCCGATGCGGCTGGCCGGGTTCGCCTCCACCTCGGCCACCGACCCTTGGGCGATGACGCGGCCGCCGTCGGCGCCCGAGCCGGGTCCGATCTCGATGAGGTGGTTCGCGTGGCGCAGCACGGCCACGTCGTGATCCACCATCACCACGGAGTTGCCGTCGGACAGAAGGTCGTCCATGACGCCCAGCAGCCCCTCGATGTTCGCCGGATGCAGCCCGATGGAGGGCTCGTCCAGTACGTAGAGGACGCCGGTGGTGCGGCTGCGCACGGCGCGCGTGAGGGCCACGCGCTGACGCTCGCCGTTCGAAAGCGTCTCGCTGGCACGGTCGAGGGTGAGGTATCCCAGCCCCAGCTGCTCCAGCCTCTGGATTGGCTCGGTCATCTCGCTCGTGATGGAGTCGCACATCGGGCGCATCTCTGGCGGAAGCCACGGGGCCACGCCAGGCAGCCACTCGCGCAGCTCGTCCAGCGACAGGGCCGTCACCTGAGCGAGGTTGCGCCCGTCGATGGTGGACGATCGCGCCTTCTCGGAGAGCCGCGTGCCGTGGCAGTCGGGGCACACCGACTCGCAGAGGAACTTCGCCACGCGCGCCATGCCCTTCTCGTCCTTCGCTTTCGCCAGCGCGTTTCTCACGGTGTTCACGGCGCTGTAGTAGGTGAAGTCCAGCTCGGTGGCATGGTCTTTGTTCTTGGGGACGTACAGGATGTGGCGCTTCTCCATGGGACCGTGCAGCACGATGTCCTTCTCGGCATCGGTCAGATCTTTGTAGGGCACATCGATGCGCACGCCCATTTCGCGGGCCACCTGCGGCATGAGCGACCACATGAGGTTGCGCCACGGTGCTACCGCGCCCTCTTCCAAGGTAAGGTTGGGGTCGGCGATGAGCGTGGACTCGTCGATGTCGCGCACGACACCGGTGCCGCCGCAGGTGGGGCACGCGCCGCCGCTGTTGAAGGCGAGATCCTCGGCGGAGGGGCCGTAGAATTCCACGCCGCAGGTGGAGCAGGTAATGGGCAGCTCGGCGGCCACGTTCAGGGTCGGCGCGTTCACGTGCCCGTTGGGACACACATGGCAGCCGAGGCGCGAGAACATGAGGCGCAGGTAGTTCAAAAGCTCCGTGGACGTGCCGAACGTGGAGTGCACGCCGGGGATGCCGGGCCGCTGGCGCAGGGCGAGGGCCGCCGGTACGTGCAGCACCTCGTCCACGGTGGCGCGTCCGGCCTGGGAGATGCGCCGGCGCGTGTAGGTGGAAAGCGCCTCCAGGTAGCGGCGGCTCCCCTCGGCATACAGCACGCCCAGCGCGAGCGAGCTTTTGCCCGACCCGGATACGCCCGCGATGCCCACGAGCTGCCGCAGCGGTACATCCAGCGAGAGGTTCTTCAAGTTGTGCACCCGCGCCCCGCGCACCTCAATGGCGGTAGGCTCGGTGAAGGCAAGAGGCGTGGCGGTTTCGATGTGTTCCATGGAGGCTCGATTCTCGCGCGATATGCAAAGCGCCCCGCGGCGGGGCGGGGCGCTTTCAAAGTCTGGAGCCAACGAGCGGATTCGAACCGCTGACCTACGCATTACGAGTGCGTTGCTCTACCAGCTGAGCCACGTTGGCAAAAGTGCTTCTTGCGAAGCGGCTGTTTAGTATAGCGAACTGGTCGACGCTGCGCAAGCAGCCGCATGGGGGAATTCCCCAGATGCGCACAATGACGGTATCGAAATGCAGGAATTCGCGCTGGCTCGAGCAACCGGCGTTGCTCTTTCGGGTGCGGCTGGACGCGAGGGGGGTGCCAGATGCGCGAATCGGCTAGTCGGTGTCTTCGCTCGGTTAATCTGGAAAGGCCGTGGGGCGGGGCGGGGGAGGGCGCTCCAACGCTATACTGGTCGTCATCGAAAAAACGGGGAGCGTGAATTGAAACTGAATGGTTCGACTCGCCTGCGTGCGGCAATCCGCGCGGCCGTCTCCCCTTAAGAGCAACGAGGTGCGTGTATGAGCTTGAGGTTTTCGCTTGCGAAGGGGGCAAGTGCGGTTTCAACCTGGGGGTTGCGCCATGTGGCGCATCGGCCCGCGGCCAACCTGCCGGGAAAGATCGCGCTCAAGATTGATCCGTCGTTGCTCGATGAGCTGCGCGGCAAGTGCACGCAGGGCTCGGTCATCACGGTGGGCACCAACGGGAAGACCTCGACGAACAACCTTCTGGCCGATGCTTTCGAAGCCTCCGGCCGCACTATTATCTGCAACCGCACCGGGGCCAATCTGGCCGCCGGCATTTCCTCGGCGCTTCTGCAGCAGCCGGCCGCCCAGTGGGGCGTCTTCGAATGCGACGAGTTGTGGCTTGCCCACGTGCTCCCGCATCTGCGCTCGAACTATGTGCTGCTGCTGAATTTGTTTCGCGACCAGCTCGACCGCTGCGGCGAAATCGACCGCATCCAAACGTCCATTGCAGGCGCGTTGACCGCCTCGCCTGACACCGTGCTCGTGTACAACGCCGATGACCCGCTGTGCGCCCGTATCGCCGATGAGGTGCCCAATCGTACGGTCGCCTTTGGCCTGAGCGAGTCGATGGACCTGGCCCAAAACACCGTCACCGACGCCCAGATGTGCCAGAAGTGCGACGGCATGGTGCGCTACCATTACCGCCAGTACGGCCAGCTCGGCGACTATTTCTGCGACCAATGCGACTTCGCGCGCCCGACGCTGGACTTCGCTGGGCGCGACATCGCCATCGGGCCTTCGGGCGTGACCATGGAGGTCTGCGGGCCGGCCGGCTGCGAATCGGTGCATACGCCGCAGCCGACGCCCTACGCCGCTTACAATCTTGTGGCCTCCTATGCCCTTTGCCGCGAGGTGGGCATTCCCACGGCCGATTTCCAGCGGGCCCAAGATGCCTTCAACCCGCGCAACGGCCGTTTGCAGCGTTACCGTCTGGGTGGTCGCGACGTGCTGCTGAACCTGGCGAAGAACCCCACGGGCTTCAACCAGAATCTGAAGATCGTGGAAGCCGACCGGGGCCCCAAGATGGTGGCCTTCTTCATCAACGACCAGGTAGCTGATGGCCGCGACATTTCTTGGATTTGGGATATCGATTTCGAAGAGCTTGCCGACCAACCGGATACGGTGGTGTTTGCCGGCGGCTCGCGTGCTCACGATTTGGCCGTGCGCCTGAAGTACGCTGGCATTGAGGCGGCGGTCATCGAGAGCATCGAAGACGCTTTCGCCCGCTTGGGAGCGCTTACCGCTGCCGCCGTGCTGCCGGCCGACGCTGCCGTCTATGCTATTGCGAACTACACGGCACTGCCTCCGGTGCACGCCGCCCTGAACGCTATGGAGGTCGCCGAACCCGCCGAGGCCGCCGAACCCGCTGCTTCCGATCTGGCATCACCATCGCACGCTGAGGGCGCTGACCCCAAGGCCCCTTCCCACGACGCAGCCGCTTCCGCTTCCGCCACCGCCACTTCCGAGCCTCCCGTCGTTATCGCCCATATGCTGCCCGACCTGCTGAACCTCTACGGCGACGGCGGCAACGTGCGCATCCTGGAACAGCGCCTGCGCTGGCGTGGCATCCCCGTGGAAGTGCGCCGCATCCAGCACGGAGAGGCGGTGGACTTCTCCCAGGTCGACCTCGTTTTCATGGGCGGCGGCCCCGACCGCGAGCAGAAGCTTGCCAGCGAGCAGCTGCTGGCGATGCGCGACGAGCTGGCCGCCTATGTGGAAGGAGACGGCCCGCTGCTTGCCATCTGCGGGGGCTACCAGATTCTCGGTCGCCAGTGGCTGTGGGGCGACGAGCTTGTGCCCGGCCTTGGCCTCATCGACATGGAGACGCGCCGCCCCGGCACGTCGGCCGACCGCCTCATCGACAACATGGTGCTCGAATCTCCGCTGGCCGCCCATCCCGTCGTGGGCTATGAGAACCACGCCGGCCGTACCTACCTGGGCGAGGGCGTGGAAGGTTTCGGCCGCGTCGTGTCCTCCTGCGGTCACGGCAACAACGATGACGATCGCGTGGAGGGCGCCCGCTACAAGAACGTCGTGGGCACCTATTCCCACGGGCCGCTGCTTTCCAAGAACCCGGAAGTGGCCGACTGGCTGCTCGCCCGCGCTCTCGAGCGCCGGACGCAGCGCACCGGAACCCCGACCGCCGATCTCGCTCCTCTTGATGATAGCGCCGAGCTCGCCGCCAACGCCTCCATGGTCAAGCGCCTGTCGTAGGAGACGCTTCAATGCTGACGCTCCTGCTCGGCGCATCCGTGGCGAAGTTGTGGGCAATCTGCCGTTCTCCTATGGCTTTTCACTGGTAATGGGGCCCATTTTGTTGCGCCGTTCGGCAATTCTTTGCCAAAATGTTACTTCGAATTGAGCAATTCTTGGCTTTGCGGCGCTGTGCGGCTTGCGGTTCTGCTTGCCAGGAAACACGAACCACGAAAGCGAGACCTTCCAGGATGGCCGAAACTCCAGGCAAGAACAACCCCCGCGCGCAGCACGCATCTCAGCCCACGGGGAAGTCGAACAATCCAAGGCATTCGCAGCCTGTCGGCGCCAACAACCCCCGCAACTCCCAGCCCATAGGGAAGGTGACGAACAACCCCCGTCATTCTCAGCCGGTGGGGTCGAATAACCCGCGCCATTCTCAGCCCGTCGGCTCGAACAACCCGCGGCACTCCCAGCCGCTTCCCAAGCAGCCTGCCCTCGAGGGAACGGTGGCCGACGCCATGCCGGTGCTGCCTCCCATGGCCGAGCCCAACCCCTATTCCCGTGGGGCCACGGGCGACGACTACGCGAAGGATCGACGCCGCAAGAAGCGCAAGCGCATTCTGCTCGGCGTGCTGGCCTTTGTGCTGGTGGGCGTCCTCGGCGCCACGGGGGCCGCGTGGGCCTATATCTCCGGCATCGAGCAGGAGATGAACGAGGACATCACGCCCGAGGTTGTGGAAGCGCTCGAGGCGCCGGCCGAATACGACGGTGGCACCTTCTACATGCTGCTCATGGGCACCGACAAGTCGGCTGCTCGCGAGCAATCGACCCAGTATGCCGGCGATACCTTCCGCTCCGACTCCATGATCCTCACGCGCGTCGATCCTCAGAACAAGAAGGTCACCATGGTGTCGATGCACCGCGATACCGAGATTGAGATCGAGGGCTACGGTCTGCAGAAGCTGAACGCCTCCTATGCCATCGGTGGCCCGGCGCTTGCCATCAAGACGGTTTCGCAGATGGCCGGCGTGCCCATTTCCCACTATGCCGAGATCAACTTCGACGGTTTCGAAGAAGTCGTCGACGCTCTGGGCGGCGTGGAAGTGGACGTGCCGATGGAGATCAACGACGACGAGGCCGGCGGCCATGTGGATGCGGGCGTGCAGACGCTTTCCGGTGAAGAGGCGCTCATTTTGTGCCGTTCGCGCCACTCCTACGACGAGTACGGCGATGGCGACCGCTACCGCGCGGCCAATCAGCGCCTGGTGCTGGGCGCCATTGCCAAGAAGATTCTCTCGGCCGATCCAGCCACCATGGCCAACACCATCAGCGCGCTTTCCCAGTACATCACTACCGATTTCAAAGTGGGCGATATCGTGGCGCTGGCCACCTCCATGCAGGGCATCGATCCGTCGAAGGACATCTACTCCGCCATGGAGCCGACGATCAGCGAGTATAAGAACGACACGTGGTACGAGCAGCTTGATGTGGCGGCGTGGAACACCATGATGGGCCGCGTGCGCGAGGGGCTTCCGCCCACCGAGGCCGATGAGGTCGACGAGTTGAACGGCACGGTGCTCGCTAGCGTTGGCGACGGCAAGGCGGCCGCGAGCGACAGCGAGGGCGTGCAGGGCGCAAACGGCACGCAGCGCCAGACCTTCGGCGAGACGCGCACGGGCATCGTCACTATCAAGAACGGCAACGGCATCAACGGCGTGGGCGCCGAGGCGCTCGAGCGCATCAAGCCCCTCGGGTATACCGCCGACGCCTCCAACGCGAACAGCTTCAGCTACGAGGAGACCGTGGTCGTCTTCGATACGCCCGATCAGCGCGTTTACGCCGAGGAGCTCATCGACGCCCTCGGCTGTGGCCGCGCCGTGCAGAACACTGACGGCGAGTACGTCTACGACGGCGACTTCCTCATCCTGATCGGTAGCGATTGGCAGTAGTGGGGTTCCGCCCGCCCTCGTCGAGTATTATGGAAGGCCCCGGATAGTCCGGGGCCTTTGCAGTAAAGGAGTCCCATGCGATTTGTTTCGTGGAATGTGAACGGCATTCGCGCCGTGCTGAAGAAGAATTTCCTGGAGGTGTTCGACGCCTTTAACGCGGACATCTTCGCCATTCAGGAGACGAAGTGCCAAGTGGGCCAGGTGGAGCTGGATCTGCCAGGCTACCACCAATACTGGAGCGCCGCCGAGAAGAAGGGCTACTCGGGCACGGCGGTGTTCACCCGCGAGGAGCCGCTGCGGGTGCTGCACGGTTTGGGCAACGAGTACCTGGATGCCGAGGGGCGCATCGTGGCCTGCGAGTTCCCCCAGTTCTGGTTCGTGAACGTGTACACGCCGAACTCCCAGATGGAGCTCGCGCGCATCGATCACCGTATGGAATGGGACGATGCCTTCCGCGATTTCTGCAAGGGGCTTGAGGCCGGCGTGCTGCCCGACGGCGCCTCCAGCGACCCGAAGCCGGTGGTGATGTGCGGCGACTTCAACGTGGCCCACGAGGAGATCGACCTGAAGAACCCGGGCCCCAACCGCGGGGCATCGGGTTTCTCCGACGAGGAGCGCGGGAAGTTCACCGAGCTTGTGGACGCCGGTTTCACCGACACCTTCCGCCTGCTGCATCCGGACGAGACGGGCCGCTATAGTTGGTGGAGCTACCGGTTCCGCGCCCGGTCGACGAATGCGGGATGGCGCATCGACTACTTCCTCGTGAGCGATGCGCTGCGCGATCATGTGGTGGCCGCCAGCATCTACGACGACGTGGAAGGCTCCGACCACTGCCCGGTCGGCCTGGAGCTGGATATATAAATGCTGAAGATAACTGTCGTTGCCGTGGGCAAGCTGAAGGAGAAGTTCTGGGTGGCGGCCTGCGACGAATACTTGAAGCGGCTGCGCCCCTACGCGAAGGTGGCCGTGACCGAGATTCCCGATGTCGATCCGGCCCGCGCCGGCGGCGTGGAGGCGGCCCGCGAGCGCGAGGGGGCAGGCATTCTGGCGGCGGTGCCGGAAGGCGCGCACGTCATCCTCATGGCCATCGAAGGGAAGCAGCGCTCAAGCGTCGACTTCTCCCGCCACCTGGACGATCTGGCCCTGCGCGGCGCAAGCGAGCTCGCCTTCGTCATCGGCGGCTCCGACGGCGTGAGCGACGCGGTGCGGGCCCGGGCCGACGAGACATTCTCCTTCGGCCCTGTCACCCTGCCCCACAACTTGGCCCGCGTCGTGCTGCTCGAGCAGCTCTACCGCGCCTTCAGAATCTCCCGCGGCGAGCCCTACCACAAGTAGCGCCGCTTTTCGACGTCTAGTCAAAAGTGGGAAAGCGGTGTGCCCAGTTTTGGGCAGAAGCCCGCGCGTCCCCTTCCTATACTGGCCTCATTCGCCAAGAGGGGGCGCAACCGCGAGGGATGAGCCCTCCTCTGACGGCGATTCGGCGCTGCAATGTGCGCCGCCGCTCTTACGAGAGAAAGAGGAGGAGTATGGAAGAGAAAGAGCAATTCGCTCCCACCGAGATCGTGAAGGACGGCAAGGTCACGCGCCGCACCTTCGTGAAGGGCGCGGGCTGGCTGACCATCACGTCCGCCATCGGCGCCAGTGCCCTTGGCTGCGCCCCGGCCCAGAAGAGCGAGAGCGAAGATGACAAGCTGGCCGAGACCGGCCCGGTGGCCGATCCCGAGGAGGGCTTCACCTACAAGAGCGCCTGCTGCTCGGTGAACTGCACCTCGCGCTGCCATCTGCGCGCCCGCGTGAAGGACGACAAGATCTACACCGTCACCCCCGGTCAGATGCCCGGGCGCGACGATTACGCCAACTGCTGCCTGCGCTCCATCGGCCTGGGCACGCGCACCCACGACGAGAACGTGCGTGTCATGCACCCCATGAAGCGCACCGGCGAGCGCGGCAGCGGCGAGTTCGAGCAGATCACCTGGGAGCAGGCCATCGACGAGATCGCCGAGCGCATGGAGGCCACCAAGGCGCAGTACGGCCCTAAAGCCTGCGGCTTCTACTCGTTCACGGGCAACCTGTCGAAGCTTTCCTGGGAGGCGCCCACCCGTTTCGCCGGCACTTATGGCGCCACGGCCTTCGATATCGAAGGCATCATGGGCGACCACGGCGCCACCATGGGCATGACGCTGTGCTTCGGCCAGGGCCGCGGCGCTCACGACACGCGCGACTATATGAACTCGAACATGGTGGTGCTCTGGGGCCGCAACGTGGCCGACACCCACACCTCCGAGTTCCGCTACCTCGTGAAGGCTCGCGAGAACGGTGCCAAGATCGTCGTGGTGGATCCTCGCCTGTGCTCCACGGCGGCCATCGCCGATCAGTGGATCCCCATCAAGGCTCAAACCGACCCGGCGCTGGCCCTCGGCATGATGAACGTCATCATCAGCAAGGACCTGCACGCCAAGGACTGGCTCGTGGCCAACTCCGTGGCGCCCTTCCTCGTGCGCGAGTCCGATGGCGCGATGCTGCGCGACGGCGAGGGCGAGGACGCCGCCTGGATGGTGTGGGACACGGCGGCCGGCAAGGCGGTACCCAACACCACCGAGGGCGTGACCGCCGCGCTCTCCGGCACCTTCGACGTGAACGGCGAGACCTGCCGCACCGCCTTCGACCACCTGTGCGACGAGGTCTCCAAGTACACGCTGGAGTACACCTCCGAGATCACGGGCCTCGACCCCGAGGTCATCGAGAACTTCGCCATGGAGTACATCAACGCCCAGCCGGCCGGCATCCGCATGGGACAGGGCATGCAGCGCGTCTACAACTCCCATTCGCCCTTCCGCACCGTGGCCACGCTGGCCGCTGTGGCCGGCTACATCGGCGTGGAAGGCGGCGGCGCGTCCCACGCGGGCGGCACGGCGTCCATCCGCTCGACCCCCGGCGTCACCATTCCGGCGTTCAACTATGACGAGTGGGCCGACACGGGCGCCAACGAGGTGAACATGGTGAAGAGCTCGACGCTCTACGACCAGATCATCACCAAGCAGCCCAACCCCATCGACTTCATGTGGTTCGCGAACTCGAACTTCATCAACATGAGTCCCGATGCCAACAAGATCATCAACGAGGTGCTGCCCAACATCTCCACCATCGTGACGGTGGACCCCTACTGGACCTGGACGGCGAAGTACTCCGACTACGTGCTGCCGGCCTGCAACTATTGGGAGAAGTGGGACTTCCTCGATCGCTCGCCCTGGGTGTTCTTCCAGAGCCCGGCTGTGACGCCGGCGGGCGAGAGCAAGTCCGACGTCGAGATCATGTCGCTTCTGGCGGCCAAGGTGGGCCTGGGCGACTTGTGGAACAAGACCGATGAGGAGTGGGTGCGCAGCTTCGTGAACGAGGAGCATCCGGCCTGGGAGGGCTTCGATTTCGACAAGGCTGTGGAAGAGGGTATCTGGGGCCGCCCCGACGGCATCTACGACTCCCAGATCGTCTTCGCCGACGGCGTGTTCCCCACGCCTTCCACGAAGTTCACCTTCTACAACGACGACTTGGTGGAGTTCGAGGAGGAAGTGCCCTGCTACAAGCCGATGCTGGAAGACCCGAAGGGGCCTCTCGGCGAGAAGTACCCGCTCGTGTTTCTGCAGTACCACGACCGCATGAACGTGCACACCCAGCACATCGGCATTCCGGCCCTGGCGGGCATCCAGGACGAGCCGTTGCTGGAGATGAATCCGGTGGACGCTAAGGCCCGCGGCATTGCCGACGGCGACGTGGTGAGCATCGTGAACGATCGCGGCGCCTGCAAGATGAAGGTGTTCGTCACCGAGGGCATCGTGCCCGGCACGGTGGCCACCCAAAGCGGCTGGACGCCCGACTACACCATTGAGGGCAACTACCAGACGCTGACCCACTTGACGTTGAACCCCACGGAAGAGCACATTTCCCAGACCTGCACGGCGTTCTATGACGTGCTGGTGGAAGTAGAGAAGGCGTAGGTGTACTCATGGCTAAGCAATATGGAATGGTGATCGACACGACCCGCTGCATGGGCTGCCAGACCTGCGCGGTCGCCTGCAAGGTATCCAACGACGTGCCCGGCGAGCTGTACTGGGCCCATGTGGAAGGACTCGAGGGCGACCTGTACCGCCCCACGGGCACCTTCCCGAAGGTGAAGATGAACTTCCGTCCCACGCTGTGCAACCACTGCGCCGAGCCGGCCTGCGTGGCCAACTGCCCCACCGGCGCCATGGCCAAGCGCGAGGACAACGGCGCTGTGGTGGTGGACCAGGAAGTCTGCATCGGGTGCGGCACCTGTGTGAACTCGTGCCCCTACGAGGTGCCGCAGATTGACGAGGCGGCCGGCGTGTCCTCGAAGTGCACGATGTGTTTCGATCGCTTGGACAACGACCATCGTCCCTGGTGCGTGCAGGCCTGCCCGGCCGAGGCCCGCATTGTCGGCGACCTGAACGATCCGGAAAGCGAAGTGTCGAAGTACATCGCCGAGAAGGGGGCTCAGCCCTACATGCCGGAGAACGGCACCACGCCTTCGGTCTATTACGTGTAAGCCCTCCCTCCTACAGGGGCAGCGACGCTCAGTCGCTGCCCCTGTTCGCTTCGAGGGAAGGCGCTTTGGTACAATAAGATCGCGGACGCGGGGGATCGGCCGCGAGAGGGGAGGGGAACCATGACGTGGACAGGGAAGAACGAGGTGCTCGACGAGGTCATTGGCCGCGCCGAGCTGGAGCGCATGCTCGACGAGGCGGGAGCCACCTATACGTCTCGGCGGATTCCGGCGGGCGCCATGGTGTTCTGGAGCGGCGAGCCGGATGGCAACCATTACTATGTTGAAAGCGGCTCGGTGGAGCTGTACGGCGTCGATGCCGCCGGGCGCAAGAAAGTCATCGACCGCTACGGTCCCGGCATGTTCTTCGGATTCCATATCCTGCGCGACACCAATCTGACGATGTCGACGGCGCAGTGCTTGGAGGACAGCCGCATTCTGGCCATTCCCAAGGAATCGTTCTTCAAGTTGCTTCGCGGGGGCTCGGATTTCTCCGAATACTGCGTGCGCTATTTGTTCGGGCTTTTGTCCATGCAGACCAACGAGATGCTGAACCAGTCGTTCTACGTGACGGCCCAGCGAGTGCCCATGTTGCTCGCCAAATTGGCGGCCGAGCGTCTTGCGGAAGACGCGGCGCAGCAAATGGTGGTGCTTCCCTACAGCAACAACGACATCGCCGACATGCTCGGCGTGAGCCGCAACTCGGTCACCTCGGTCGTCTCGCGCTTGCAGGCCCAGGGGGTCATCGAGAAGCAGCGCAGTGCCATTCGCATCATCGATGCGCAACGCCTCGCCGAGATTGCCCAGCTCGAGCAGGAGTAGCGGACTATGGGCCGGCAACTTGCCCCACTGTTTTTCGCCGCCTTCCTCGCTTACGGCTACAACAATATCTTCATGACGCTGACCCCCTCTTTCGTGGTGGCCGCGGGAGGGACGTTGGCGGAAGCGGGGCTTCAGAACAGCGTGTATCTGGCCGCGGCAGTCCTCTTGCGCTTCGCCTTCGGCCCGGCGGCGGATCGGTGGGGCACGAAGCCGGTCATGCTCGTGGGCCTTGCGTCGTTTGTGCTCGGGGGCATTCTGTTCCCGCTGTGTGCCGAGTTCTGGCAGATGCTTTTGGTGCGCTGCGTGCAGGCGGTCGGCCTTGCTTCTTTCTGGTCGTCGGCCACAGCCACCGTTTCGGAGGCGGCGCCGCCCCAGGCGCGGGGCCGCTGGCTCGGCCTGTATCGCCTGACGACCTCCGCCTCGCTTCTTCTGGGGCCTCTTGTGGCGTTCGGGCTCGTGAAGGCCGCGGGGTTCGCCGCGTGCTTCTGGATGCTTGCTGGATGCTCTGCTGTTGCCTTGACTTGCGTTGGCGCCATGAGGCTCCCTCGCCGTCGACGCGAGCGGCTTCGGGTAAAATCCCCCTGTGTGGAAGGCTCGCTTTCTTTATCGGGAGTTGTTGGTATGGCGGTGACCGGGACGTTTGTCGCTGCCATGGGGTACGGGCTGCTGTTCAGTTTTGGAGGCACCTTCATCTCGGCTGCCGGAATGACCGAAAACGAGGGATGGTGCTTCACGCTTATTGGGCTCGGGGGCCTTGCGGCCAATCCCGTTGCCGGTATCCTCTGCGATCGCCGCGATGCGCGCCGGCTGTTCGGCGTCCATGGGCTGCTCATGGGGATGGGCGTTGCGCTCTTCGCCGTGGCGGCATCGTCTTTGCCAGCCCTTGTCGTTTCGGGCCTTTGCATCGGCTATGGCTATGCGGGCGCCATGGTGTGCGCCCAGGCTATGATTGCTCGCCAGGTGGCGGAAGGCCGCCAGGCGACGGCGCTCGCCCTGCAGCAGAACGCCATCGACGTCGGCATCGCCTCCGCGAGCGCTCTGTATGGAGCGGTGTTTTCCGTTTTCGGTGCTGCAGCCGCCGAGCCCTTTGTTTGCCAGGCATGTCTTATCGCGCTCGTCGGACTGCTGCTAGCGAAGCGTTGGGCGTCCCCGGCCCGATGACCGGCGTGCTGATCGCTACTTCTTCACGATCTCGATGGTCACCTCGGCCGGGGCGGGCAGCTCGGCGGTGCAGTGGGGGCAGCGGGTGGCGCCGACGTTGATCTCCTCCAGGCAGAAGGGACAGGTGGGGGCATGCTCGATGACTTCCTCGCCCTTGGCGTTTTTCAAGAAGGGCAGCTTCGCCGTGCCGTCCTTCATCTTGTTGAAGGCCTTCACGATCATGAACACGACCCACGCCACAATGAGGAAGTTGATGATGGCGCTGATGAACGCGCCGAAGTCGATGCCGTTTTCGGTGCCCGCAACGGGGATGGTGAGGCCCGCGACATCGGTGCCGTTGCCCCCGGTGATGAGTTTGATGAGCGGGTTGATGATGTCGTCGGTCAGCGACGTGACGATGGCGGTGAACGCCGCGCCGATGATGATGCCGACGGCCATGTCGATCACGTTGCCGCGGTTGATGAACTCTTTGAACTCGGCCAGGAGGCTTTTCATGGTCGATCCCTTCTTACGTGAAACCTTCTGCCAAGGTATTATGCCGCTCTTTTGCCGTGTGTCCATAGCGTCGTGATAACATGGCGCCAACCGTTTACAAGGAGTTACGACAACCGTGGATACAGCGAAAATCGAAGCAGGCGTGCGCCTGATTTTGGAAGGCGTCGGGGAAGACCCCGAGCGCGAGGGGCTGCGGGAGACGCCGGCGCGCGTGGCCCGTATGTACGAGGAAGTGCTGGGCGGCCTGGAAGAGGATCCGTCGAGGCATTTCGACGTGACCTTCGACGAGGGCCACGAGGAAATCGTGCTCGTGGGCGACATCCCCTTCTTCAGCATGTGCGAGCATCATCTGGCGCCGTTTTTCGGGAAGGCGCACGTGGCCTACATTCCCGGCGAGGACGGCCGCATCTGCGGCATCTCGAAGCTGGCGCGGCTCGTGGACGGCTTCGCCAAGCGTCCCCAGGTGCAGGAGCGCCTGACCGGGCAGATCGCCGACACGCTGGTGGAGGCGCTGCACCCGGCCGGTGTCATCGTGGTGCTTGAGGCCGAGCATATGTGCATGTCCATGCGCGGCGTGAAGAAGCCGGGCGCGAAAACGACCACGCGGGCCGTGCGCGGCTGCTTCGAAACCGACGCCGCCGCGCGCTCCGAGGCGCTGTCGCTGATTTTCCGCCACTAAAGCGATGCCCGTTTCGCTGCGGGCGAGCATGAAGCATCTGCCCGCGCCAGCCTAAGCGGGCGCAAGCGAGTTGAAGGATTCCGTCCCCACTAGAAAGAAGGTTTCCCATGAAGTGCGTCATCTCCGTTCTCGGCAAGGACCGCTCCGGCGTGGTGGCTGCCATCGCCACGACGCTGGCCGACTGCGGCGCCAACATCGACGACATCTCCCAGACGATCCTCGGCGAGGGCCGCATGTTTTCCATGACCATGATGGTGACGCTTGATCCCGCCGTCGCCGACTTCAACACCGTGCAGGAGCGCCTCGCCGCCGACGGCGAGCGCCTGTCCATGCAGGTTCTCATCCAACGCGAGGACGTCTTCCAAGCGATGTACGAGATTTAGGCAACACCGCGCTTAGCCCCCGATGCCTTTTGCGCGTCAGGGAAAGGGCGTGGTTGGTGGCATTCCCGCTTGACTGATCGAGTAGAATGAAAGTCCAATGAAAGGAGGAGCTTTATGGCGCATGTCGTCGACGTGGCAGCGTATATTCTCGAGTGTCTCGGAAGTGTTTCAACCATGAAGCTCCAGAAGCTGACTTTTTATAGCCAGGCGTATTATCTGGTTGAGCATGGAACACCGCTTTTCCCCGAAGAGTTTGAGGCATGGGCAAATGGGCCCGTGGCTCCAGATTTGTTCAAGAGGCATAAAGGCGAATTCGTAGTTTCGCGCGGCTTTTTCGGTCCTTTGTTGGAGCACGCTCTTACAGAATACGAATACGCGGCGATCGACCATGTCGTTGGTTGCCTGAAGAACTGGACGGGAGCCAGTCTCAGCGAATTGACTCATAGCGAAGCTCCGTGGCTTAATGCTCGCAGTGGGCTAGCGCCCAATGCGCGATCGAAAAGGCCCATTGCTATCGGTTGCATGAAGGCCTATTACGAAACGAGGCCGGCTGGCAACCCGGTGTTCGCATGAGCGCAAATTGGATTTCGAAAACCAAGGTAGGAAAAGCGGGGGAGGCATTGACTTCCCCGCTTTCTTCTTCCGAGGATCGTGCGACTGCGCTCGAGGTTGTGAATTACTGGAGAGGGATTCACGCCGAGGCGCTCCAGCGAGCCTTCGGGGATATAGAGGGCCTGAACGCGGTCGGCTCCGACGTGCTTATTGCGGGGCGAATCAAGAAGCTGCCGACGATTGTCGATAAGCTCGGAAGGCCGGACGCTCCCTCCGATCTTCAGACGATGTACGACATTGCGGGATGCCGACTGGTGGTGCCCGATCTAGCGACACTTGAGCGTGTCTATAGCGAGATCGCTTGCCTGCCTGCATTCGATGCTCCGAAAACGAAGCGCCATGATTACATTGCATACCCTCGTCCGAGTGGCTATCGCGGAAAACATGCGATCTTGCATTATTGCGATCTGAAATGCGGCCATAAGCTGTTTGTTGAGGTTCAGCTGCGGACGGTGCTTCAACATGCTTGGGCAACGGCAGTGGAGATGCACGATGTGGCTGTGAAAAGTCGGTTGAAATTCAATGAGATCGATAACCCTGCTGGACGGTTTTTCAAGAAGGCGGCTGTGCTTATTGCCCAACTAGAAGAACAGGGAGAAATTGACGCGAGCGCTATTCGAGGTCTCGCCGACGGGAGGCCGGAGTTGTCTTATGCCATTGAGGCAAAGGAAACGCTTAAAGCCGCCAGTAACGCCGTCTACTTTCTCTCCGACGATGCGAATAGGGGTGTCGCCGACTACTATCTCGTTGACCTCGTCGCGGACGAGCAAACGCTCGAGCTTACACCGCTTGATTCCATAGCGGCCCTTTCTCGATATTTCGAAGAGGAGGGCGCCGACCGCGACGGTAGCCGTGATCTGGTCCTTACAAAAGGAGCTTCCAAGGAAAACCTCGCGAAGCTGTATCCCAATTACTTTGGCGATATTTCCGAGTTCCTCAAACTCATCGAAAAGCATTTGGACGCGTTTGCGTAAGAAAGGCAGGAAGATGGCCGCGTCGACTTCGCCCGCATGCGGCCGCTCGTCTACGATTCCACCCGCCGCATCTACCGCGTGGTAGGCGAAGAGGTCGGCGGCGCCTGGGAAGCCGGCAAAGCGCTGATGTAGGACGGCAGTTTATGGGAAACTATACTGCTGCGCGAATGAGAAACAGCGAAATGGGCGCTCCATTCAACGATGGGGCGCCTTTGTATTCATGGCCGCATAGGGTCTTAAGATTGCCTCGCTCTCTGCGCGCTGTTAATTATGGGTGCTGCTCATGCGCTGGTAGAAATCCTTGGGGATGCGGCGGTGGCCGAAGTCCCTGACTCGATGCTGCCTTCGGTGCCTCGGAATATGATGCGGCAGGTGGCGCGGGCGCCTTGGGCGACGCGGGGCTGGTAATGGTATGACGACCAAGTGTCGAACTCGTACTTGAGCATGCTGGCACTAACGCGCTCGGCGATAAGAGCCGTAAGGGCGCGGCAGGTGTTCGCGACGGCCGCTTCGAAATCATCGTCCTCGGGGAAGGCGTAGGCGAGAAGATAGACGTCTTCAACGAGGGAATCGGGATCCATAGAGAGCCCTTCAGCATCAGTGATTGCGTCAACCGCCGCTCTCAGGCGTGCGTCATCAACGGCCATCGATGATCTCCCTCAGCGCATCTTTGCGTCGATTGAAGGAGGCGAGCGCCTCCTTTTTAAGCTTGCTGTTCGTTGCGGGCTTGTCGGTAGCGCGCGCTTAAATGGGTATGTAAATGTGTAATTAACTGGTTGACATTGATTTGGGAACGGGTAGGTTTTGGTTGGTTCTTCGGGGTGCCCCGTTTTTCGAGCATCATGGGTTTGCTTGGCGGATTGCTGTCGGTTAAGCGTTAGAATAGTCGGCAATCAGTGGCGGCTCCGAGGCGACAGGGACGGAAGATGACCCGAATTTACACGTGTAATGTGCCCATTGAGGCGGATGTGGTGGATGCGTTTTGCTGGCTGCAGAAGGGGTTCACCGACCAGTTCGTCTACTACGACAAGCAGAACCCGACCCGCTATATGGGACTCGGCCGCTGCATCGCGCTGCCCAGTTTGCGCGATGTGGAATACGAGTACGGCGAGGGCAGCTCGCTGCACGAGGTCGCGACTGGTGAGGCTGCTAGCGAGGTCGCCGGTGGGGCTGGCGCCGACCAGCCGCCGGTGTTCTTCTCGTTCAACCGCTTTGACGCCACCAATCCCGCGCCGGCCGATGAGTTGATGGCTTCCTTCCCGCGGCTGCGGTTCATGCTGCCGGAAATCGTGCTCATCGAGAACGAACGCGGGCGGTTTCTCCAGGTAAACTCGCTCGGTCCGGTGTATCCCGGTCGCGTGGCTCGCTTCACGCGCATGGTGGCCGCTGCACCGCCCCGCCAGCGTGCGGCCGTTCCGTTCGCGCTTGAGCCCGACTCTCGCGAGGCGTGGGGCGCGGCCATGGACGCAGCGCTCGCAGCCATAGGGGAGGGTCGGGTGTCGAAGGTGGTGCTCTCGCGGCGGTTGCGCCTTGTGGCCGAGCATCCCTTTTCATCGAAGGATCTGCTCGTGAACCTCATCGACGGCGACGCTCGCGGCACGGTGCTTCTGTACCGTTACGCCGACGTCTTCTTTTGCGGCTGCACACCCGAGCTTCTCGTGCGTAAACGCGGCGATGTGGTGGAATCGATGTGCCTGGCGGGGACATGTCCTGCCGGAGCTACGGCGGCGGAATCGGACGTGCTGGCAGAGGCGCTTCTGGCCGACGGGAAGAACCGCGCCGAGCACGATTATGTGGTGCAGCTCATCCGCAGCGTGCTCGACCGTGTCTGCTACGACGTGGATGTGCCCGCAGTGCCCGAGATCATGCGACTTACCCATGTGCAGCACCTGTACACGCCGGCCCGCGCCCGTGTGCTCGCCGGCGTCACCCTGGCCGACCTGATGGAAGACCTGCATCCCACGCCTGCCGTGGCCGGCACGCCGGTGGGCGAGGCGAAGATGTTGCTGCGGGCCATCGAGCCTTACAGCCGCGGCTTCTACGCGGGAGCCTGCGGCTTTGTGGACGGCGCCGGCGACGGCGAGTTCTCCGTGGCCTTGCGCACGGGGGTCTTCGACGGCGAGATGGGCTATGTCTACGGCGGTTGTGGCATCGTGGCGAGCAGCGACGCCGACGCCGAATATGCGGAGATCGACCTGAAGCTGCGCACCATCCTTTCCGCTTTCGGCGCGTAGCCTCTTGTCGCGCGGCTCTCCGGGGGCGTTTCGTGCGCTATCATGGACGGACGAAATTCGCGAAAGGAAGTGGCGATGGCCATAACGACGACTCATCAGCAGGATACGGCGCTGTTCGTGGCGGCGTTTTTCGACGAGATGGTGCGCTGGGGCGTGCGCGAGGTGGTGGTGAGCCCCGGCTCGCGGTCGACGGCCTTGGCCATGGCGGCCTACGAGCTGGAGCAGCGCCGACCCCAGGATCTGCGAGTTTACGTGGATATCGACGAGCGCGGGGCTGCTTTTCTCGGCCTGGGTCTTGCGAAGGCGAGCGGTCGCCCCGTGGCGCTCGTGTGCACCTCGGGCACGGCCTTGGCGAACTACTACCCGGCGGTTATCGAGGCGGAAACGTCCCGGGTGCCGCTCATCGTTCTGTCTGGCGACCGGCCCCCGCAGCTGCAGGGCCTCGGCGCGCCGCAGACCACCGACCAGCTGAAGGCCTATGGCAGCCATGTGCGTTCCTTCCGCGCCATGCCCACGCCGCGCGGCCGCGACCGCGACATCGCCTTCGCCCGCCAGGCGGCTCGCGAGGCGGTGCTCGCCGCGCTTGGCCCGACGGCTACGCTGGCTCCCTACCGAGGGCCGGCGCCGGTGAAGGAGGGGTTGCGCGAGCCCGTGGCGACCGGCGTGCATGAAGGGACGGATTCTGCGGTCGCGGCGGCTTCCCTCGGCAAGCATGCTGCTGTTTCAGCTGGCTCCGGGGCCGCCGCGCTGCCGAAGGACCCTGCTGCCACCATCGCGCTGCCGATGGATCCTGCTGCTACCGTCGCGATGCCGGCGAATTCTGCGATCGATGACGCTCCCGCCGATGCTCCTGCGTGGGATACTGCTGGCGACTTTGCGGCCGCAGCCGTTGAAGAGGCCGATTCTTTCCAGCCTGTCTTCTACAACGAGGCCGGCGACATCGTGAACTACGATCCAAGCCTGCAGGTGGCTTCCCGCGCCTGCATGCACCTGGCCGGCCCCGTGCACGTGAACTTCCCCTTCGACGCCCCGCTCAAGCCCGATTTCGCCGGTGCTGACCTGCAGGCCATGCAGCGTGCCGCCCACGACTGCTTCGCTCTGGGCGCTCGCAACGCCAGTATCGCCGCGAAGGACGGCACCCTTCTCGATTTGGGCCCGCTCGTTGGCCCCGCAGGCACGCTGCCCCAGGCCAGCATCGAGGCCATCGAGCGCTTGCTGTGGAAGCGCCCCTCTTTGGTGCTCGCCGGCGAGGGCTCCTGCGAGACCGTGGCGGAAGCCGAGGAGATTCTCGCTTGGGCGCGCAAGCTGTCGCTGCCGGTGCTTGCCGATCCGCTGTCGGGTCTGCGCTCCATCGACGACCCGCTTATCATCGACAACTACGACAACCTCTGCGCTCGCGCCGACTGCCCCGTGCCCGAGGTGGTCATCCGCTTCGGTCGCTACCCTGTCTCGAAAAGTGCAACCGCTCTGCTCGAGCGCGCGCGTCCCGTTTCCTTGGCCGTCGATGTCGCTGAGACGCGCGACTTCAACGCGGCGACGGACGTGTTCGTGGGTACGACACCCCTCGGGTTCGTGCGCAGCGGATGGCGCGCCGAGGGCCGCAAGGCTCAGCACCGCTTCGCTGATGCCTGGGTCGCCCTCAACGACGAGGCGCGCCTGCGCATTCTCGCCGTGGAATGGGACGGCGTGGCCACCCACGATTCCGAGGCCACGGAAGGCGCCTACGTGCGCTCGCTTCTCGAGCTGGCGCCGGAAGGCTCGTGCCTCTTTTCGGCGAATTCCATGAGCATCCGTGCCGTGGACACCTTCTACGTAAAGGACGGAAAGCCCCTGGCTGTGATGGCCAACCGTGGGCAGAACGGTATCGACGGCGTGGTCTCCACGGCCGTGGGCGCAGCGCAACATTTCGCCCAGACAACGTTTCTTACCGGCGACTTCACGCTGCTGCACGACCTTTCCGGTTTGGCGCTCCAGCGCGAGATGCTGCTCCAGCGCCGCGGATCCGCAGAGACGCCGTCGCTGGTCATCGTTCTTCTGAACAACAACGGCGGCGCCATCTTCGACATGCTGCCCCAGGCCTCCGCCGACCCGTACTTCGAGCGGCTGTTCCTCGCGCCCCAGGACGTGCGCTTCACCGAAGCCGCCGCCGCCTTCGGCATCCCCTCGGCCAGCGTGCACACGGTCGGCGCCTTCCGCAGCGCCTACGAGCAGTTCCTCGGCACGCCGGGCATAAGCCTCATCGAGGTCGCCCTGCCCCTACGCGGCGTCCGCGACCGCTACGCCCCCTATCAGCGATAACGCTTGTGGGTTTGGGTGAGTTGTGCGATGGCGGGACGATTACGGAGGGACGCGGTGGAACCGTGGTGAGATCTGCCGGTGAAGGGATGGCCCCCTGCATCCTTCTGCACGGGTTCGCTCAAACGCCTGCGTCGTGGGATGCGGTAGCGCAGCGGCTGCAGGCGGCCGGTCACCGCACCTATGCACCCGATTTGTACGAGTGCAAGGGCGACCTCAAGCTGCCAAGCGTTGAGGAAGTTTTGGAAGGTACGGAGGCGGGGGAAGACGGGGAAGACGGGGAGGGCGCGGAAGGCGACGCGAATGCCAAAAACGTCTCTGGGGCGGTGCGCGACCCGCTGACCTCCCTCGATGCGGCGTGTGATCGGGTGGCGGCCATCGTGCGTTTGGTCGCGCAGGTCGATGCCGCGCCCGTGCTCGTTGGCTATTCCATGGGCGGCCGCATCGCCGCTGAAACCGTGGTGCGCTATCCCAATCTGCCGCTGGCTGGGCTTGTTTTAGAAAGCGCGGGGCTCGGGCCTGCCGACGAAGCCGCTCGGGCCGCCTTAGCCGAGCGCAATGGCGCTTGGGCTCAGCGGCTTCGCGATGAGGGCGTTGCGGCCTTCATGGACTGGTGGGAAACGCTGCCGTTGTTCGCCAGCCAGCGTGCGCTTCCCGCGGAAGCGCACGCCGCCATCCGAGCCGAGCGCACCTCCCGCGATGCAGAGCCTTTGGCCCGCTCTCTGGAAGCCTGGGGTGCTCACCATCAAGCTGCCGAAACGGTTACGCTTGGCGTCCTTGCCGACCTGGCCAACCGCGGCGTTTCGGTGCTCTACGTTGCCGGCGCCCTTGATGAGAAGTACTCCGCGGTAGCCGCCCGCGTCCGCGCTGCCGGCCTTCCCACGGCGCTCGTCCCCGATGCTGGCCACAACGCGCACCTCGAAGCCTCTTCCAATTTTGCGGGAATCGTTGAAGGCGTTCTCGCTGAAGATGTTCTTGATGGAGATGCCTTGGCGCGAAATGTGGCTTCAAAATCACGAAAGATCGGATACGGGGCCTAAAAGAGACCTTTCCGCGGCCTTTTTGGCTTAGAAATCACGAAAGATCGGGCGAAGAGCGCCAAAAAGGCCTCTCAGTAATACAAAAGCGCTCGTTTTCCCAGGTGGCGTATTACAAAAAAGTCTCTACTACTCCGATCTCGCCGATTTTTCGTGATTTTCAAGCCAAAAAGGAACTCGAAGTCGCGAAAGGGACTTAATGTCATCACGGCTTCCTGATATCTTCTAAGCCATGGCCGCGACAGTCGTGGCTGCAGCATCTTCTCGCCGGCTTTTCCAAATTATGACTCACAAACACACTTTATTATGCTAAAGTGTCGGCCATGATTTTCGTTCAGGGACATAAAGGTGGCATGGATGCGGCGGCGCTCGCTGTGGCAAGCCAGCACATCGCCCAGCAGTCGCGCGATGCGGTGGCCTGCGCCCTCATGAGCGCGCATAAGGCTGCCCAGTGTTGCACCGACGCGGTCGAGTGTGCGCTGGCCAGTGCGCACAAGGCGGCTCAGTGTATCGCCGAGGCGGCCCGCGCTGTTGCCAGCCAGCATGAAGCCCAGCAGTCCCTGCGCGAGGTCTCCCCACAATTTGAGTTCCGATACCAATAGCACACGGGTTTTCGCCCGTGGCTATTTTTTTGTAGCCCCGGGCGAAAAGTCGTGTGCGCCATCGGACGTATCCGCGCAACGGAAGGAAAGTAGAAGGAAATGATCGCGAAAGTTCTCTTGGTAATTGCCTTTGTGGCCGTGGCTGTGGCGGTGGGCATCTACTGCCGCCGGCACACGGGCACCGTGGACGGCTTCATTCTGGGCGGCCGCAACGTCGGCCCGTGGATGAGCGCCTTCGCCTACGGCACGAGCTACTTCTCGGCCGTGGTGTTTGTCGGCTACGCGGGCCAGTTCGGCTTCAAGTACGGTATCTCGGCTACCTGGGCCGGCATCGGCAACGCTATCATTGGCTCGCTGCTCGCCTGGTGGGTCCTAGGCCCTCGCACCCGCGAGATGACCCATCGCCTGCAGGCCTCCACCATGCCGGAGTTCTTCGGCAAGCGCTACGATTCCCGCGCCCTGCGCATCGCGGCGGCGGCCATCATCTTCGTGTTCCTCATCCCGTACACCGCGAGCGTCTACAATGGTCTGTCGCGTCTGTTCGGCATGGCCTTCGCGCTGCCCTACGATGTGTGCGTCATCGGCATGGCGGTGGTCACCTGCATCTATGTGGTGCTTGGCGGGTATATGGCCACGGTCATGAACGACTTCATTCAGGGCATTGTCATGCTGCTCGGCATCATCGCCGTCATCGTGGCGGTCATCTTGAACAACGGCGGCTTCTCCGAGGCCATCATTTCGCTGTCGCAGATCCCCGCCGAGGGTTCGGCCATGCAAGGTCCCTTCGTCAGCTTCTTCGGGCCCGATCTGTTCAACCTGCTCGGCGTGGTCGTCCTGACGTCGCTCGGCACCTGGGGTCTGCCGCAGATGGTGCAGAAGTTCTACGCCATCAAAACCGGCCCCGCCATCAAGCAGGGCGCCATCATCTCCACCATCTTCGCCTTCGTGGTGGCCGGCGGCTCCTACTTCCTCGGTGGCTTCGGGCGCCTCTACGAGGGCCAGATCGAGTATGCCGCCAACGGCACGCCCATCTACGACTCCATCATCCCGACGATGCTGTCCACCTTGCCTGACGTGCTCATCGGCCTGGTCATCGTACTCGTCCTGTCGGCCTCCATGTCGACGCTCTCGTCGCTCGTGCTCACGTCGTCATCTACCCTGACCATCGACTTCATCAACGGCAACATCATCAAGAACATGTCCGAGAAGAAGCAGCTTGTCTGGATGCGCGGCCTGCTCGTGGTATTCATTGCCATCTCGGCGCTCATCGCGCTGTTCCAGTACCACTCTTCGGTGGTGTTCATCGCCCAGCTCATGGGCTACTCTTGGGGTGCGCTGGCCGGTTCGTTCCTCGGTCCCTTCCTGTGGGGCCTGTATTCCGGGCGCATTTCGAAGGCGAGCGTGTGGTGCTCGTTCGCCGTGGGCGTGGGCCTGACGGCTGTGAACATGGGCTTGGCGCTGTCCGGCGGCGTGCCGCTCATCGCGAGCCCCATCAACTGCGGTGCGCTGTGCATGATCATCTCGCTGGTCATCGTGCCGGTAGTAAGCTTGTTCACACCGGCGGTGCCCTTCCAAATTAAGCCGCCGACCACTGAAGGCGCCATCGACCGCGAGTACGACCGCGAACTCGCCCAGGAGGAGCTGGAAAGCGCCACCGCCAGCGCCGCCGCTGACGTGTAAGTGCGGAAAGTCACAACCGTCACAACTGAAGATGAGAAACCTGGAAAGTCCCGTGTGATCGCGGGACTTTTCTCTGACTAACTCGGATATACTTATGCTGTTCTGTCACCAGAAGGCCGGGGGCAGGGCACCGGCGACGGCCGCGTTTCGTTGTCACGTGCAGAGCGCTCGCAACGTTCGCATTGCGCATTCGCGCGCTGAGCGTTCGCATCGCGCTCCGGGGTCGCGCGTTCGCGGGTGTCATGCCCTCGGCCTCTTGAGGAAGGAAGGTCATGGAAGGGTTCGAACTCATTGCCACGGGCCTGTGGTCCATTGTGCCGCCGATTCTGGCACTGATCCTGGCGCTCATCACCAAGGAGGTGTATTCGTCGCTGACCATCGGTGTGTTCACGGGCATGATCATCTACCAGTTCACGCTGAACGGCGCCGGTGGCGAGCAGCTTATCGCCTCGTTCACCATGGTGCCCCAAATGATGGCCGAGCAGATAGCCGGCAACGGGGCGCTGCTTTTGTTCCTTGCGCTTCTGGGAGCGCTTACCGTGGTCATCGCCACGGCGGGCGGCTCCCGCGCCTATGCGGAGTGGGTCACCACCCATGTGAAGAACGCCCGCGCGGCCTCGATTCTCACGGCGCTGCTCGGCATCATCATCTTCGTGGACGACTACTTCAACTGCCTCACTGTGGGCGCCGTCATGCGCCCGGTGACGGACAAGTTCCGCGTCAGCCACGAGAAGCTCGCCTGGATCATCGACTCCACGGCGGCCCCGGTCTGCATCATCGCACCGGTGTCCTCGTGGGCCGTGGCTGTGGGCGGCTATATGGGCGAGGACGGCTTCAACACTTTCGTGGCCTCCATCCCCTACAACTTCTACGCGCTGCTGACCATCTTCTTCGTGTTCTTCATGCTGTTCCTGCAGAAGGACTTCGGCCCTATGGCCGCTGCGGAGGACGCCTCGAACGGCCGCATTCCGGCTGAGGGCTCGGCGCTGGAGGCGATGTCCCTCGCTCGTATCGCCGACAAGGCCCAGGTCGATTTGGAAGGCGCGCCGAACATTCCCACGGTGGTGACCGAGGAGGGCGACATTGACGATGCCGCCGCCGGGGCCATCGAGGAGTACAAGGGCCTGAACATCTCCGAGCGCGGTACCATTTGGGATCTTATCGTGCCCATCCTGGTGCTCATCGTGTTCTCCATCCTGGGCATGATGTACATGGGCGGCTTCTTCAGCGGCGTCGATTTCGCCACGGCGGTCGGTGAGAACCCGGTCATGGGCCTGTGCATCGGCGCCTGCGTGGCGCTGGTGGTGGCCGCCTGCATGTTCCTGCCGCGCAAGCTCATGAACCTGGGCGGTTTCGTGGAAGCCATGTCGGAAGGCGTGCGCTCCATGATCGGCGCCATCATGATCCTCGTGCTGGCCTGGTCGCTCGGCGGGTGCTGCCGCTACCTCTTGGGCACCGGCGAGTTCGTATCCGGCTTCCTGAACGGCCTGGGCGTGGGGCTCGACCTTCTGCCGGCCATCATCTTCCTGGTGGCGGCGTTCATCGGTTTCGCCATGGGCACGAGCTGGGGCACCATCGCGCTCATTCTGCCCATCATCATCGGCGTGTTCGCGGCCGAGGATCCGCTGTTCCTCGTGGCCGTGGGCGCGGCGCTGGCTGGCGCGGTTTACGGCGACCACATCTCGCCCATCTCCGATACGACTATCCTGTCCTCGGCCGGCGCGAAGTGCAACCATCTGCGCCACGTGGCCACGCAGATTCCCTACGCGACGCTGGTCATGATCGTGTGCTTTGTGGGCTACATCATCGCCGGCTTCACGAAGAACCCCTGGATCTCGCTGGCGCTCGGCGTGGTGCTCATCGTGATCGCCGTGCTGGTGCTTGTGCGCGTGGAGGCGTCGAAGAAGGCGAAGGCGTAAGATCGATCCCGCTGGCTGAACCCGTAGGGGGCGACCTTGGTCGCCCCTCTCAACGGGGATGGTCTCTCTTGTCGGGAGGGCAGACCAAGGTCTGCCCCTACAAAGCGAGCCAACAACGGATTGATGACCTGGCGCAACGACGCAGAAAGAAGGCCCCAATCTGGGGCCTTCTTCGTTGGTCGGCTATGGAATGCGGCAGACCGTCCGCCGTTCGGTCGCTTACGCCGCGGCAGCAGCTTCGGCGAGCAGGCGCTGGCTCTCGGCGATGAGGCGCCCGGCCAGAAATTCCTTGCCCATGGCCTCGTTCTGAGAAGCGTCCAGCAGCATCTGAAGTGTGATGCTGTCGAAGTAGGCGTCGTAGCCGGTGAGAACCAGATTGTACGCTTGCTTGATGCCCTGCACCATGGACGCATCGGCGCGATCCTTGCGACGGGTGCGCGTCGTGTCCTTGGCGTCGTCGTCCAGCGCGTTCACCACTTGCAGTAGGGTGATCTTCGAGGGGTCGTTGGCCAAACGATAGCCGCCGTGCTTGCCGGGCCTCGCCTCGATGATGCCGGCATTGCGCAAAAGCTGCGCGAGCTGAATGAGGTAGTCGCGGGGGATCGACATGTCCTGGGCGATATCCTTCGACGAGCAGGTGTGCCCCTGCGCGGCCAGGTACAAGACGGCGCGCAGTCCATAATCTGTTGATGCTTTGAATTGCACTGCAGCCTCCTAACATGTGAACGCCTACGGGTCTGCAGCTTGCGCTCCATCGACGCGAACGAACGGCTCGTGCCGACGTTGCGTCACCCGCAGGTGTGTCGGGAGCGGTCCTTTTTTGTTCCCGGCACTTAGCAGTATGCGAGCCGCAAAACGCAAATACAAGGGATGTACCAAACGATGAGCGCACCGATTCGCTTACGTAAACACCCTGTTGAATTCAGTAATCGATGAGCGTTTAAGTGGGGAAGGGGAGCGCAAGGAAGCTTTGAGTGTGAAAGGGGCGCAGAGGGAGATGACAAGAGAGGCACAGCGGCCGAGTGGCTATGCGAGCCCCAGCACCTGCATCACGAGCAGCGCCACGGTGAGCGCCGCCACCACACCGACGGTGGCCCACAGAAGCACCTTCGACACGCGCCCGCTTCGGTAGTCGCCCATGATGTACTTGTCCGCCGAGATGATGGCCATGAGCGCCAGCAGGATAGGCAAAATGACGCCGTTGACGAACTGGGCCGTCAGCATCATGCCCAACAGGTTCACGTCGGGGATGAGCACCACGATGGCCGAGAACGCGATCACGAAGGTGAAGATGGACTTGAACGTGGGGGCCTCGCGCCACTTGAAGGAGACGCCCGCCTCCCAGCCGAAGGCCTCGCAGATGACGAACGCCGTCGTCAGCGGCAGCACGCAGGCGGCCAGAAACGACGCCGCGATGAGCCCCACGGCGAAGAGCGCCTCGGCGTAGGGGCCGGCGAAGGGGGCGAGCGCCGCAGCGGCATCGGCCGCCGAGTCAATGGTGATGCCGGCGGGGAAGAGCACCGCACCTGTGGTCACGATGATGAACCAGGCCACCACGCAGGCGGCGATGGTGCCGGAGACGGCGTCGGCCTTCTGCGAGAAAAGGTCTTTGGGCGTGAGGCCCTTCTCTACCACGTTGCTCTGTGAGAAGAACATCATCCAAGGCGCGATAGTGGTGCCGATCATGGCGATGACGAGCGAGATGAAGCTCACATCGCCGACAAAGGTGGGCACCACGGTGTCATGCAGCGCCTCGCCCCAGTTCGGTTGCGCGAGGAACGCCGCCACCACATAGGTGAGAAACACCAGCGACAGCCCGAGGAACACCCGCTGCACGCGCTTGTAGGAGCCGCCCACCACGAGCAGCCACACGCCCAAGGCCGCCACGGGTACCGAGATGTACTTCGACACGCCGAACATCTCCATGCCCGAGGCGATGCCGGCGAATTCGGAGAACGTCGTGGCCACGTTGCCCACCAGAAGCGCCAGCATGGCGAAGGCGGCGATGCGGATGCCGAAGCGCTCGCGGATGAGCGCGGCGAAGCCCTTGCCCGTGACGGCGCCCATGCGGCCGGCCGTGGTCTCCACGACGGCGAGCAGCACGCACATGATGGGGATGACCCACAGGGTGCCGAAGCCGAAGTTCGCGCCGGCCGTGGAATAGGTGGAGATGCCGCCGGCGTCGTTGCCGGCCATGGCGGTCACGACGCCGGGGCCCATGGCCGCCAGCACCAGCAGTAGCTTCGACGGCTTTTTCGTCGCGGCGGGGCCGATCTGCTCGCCGGCGGGAATGCCCGTATCGGCGATCTCCTCGGCTGCCTGGTGCCGCGCGCTCTCTTCGGCGCCCAGGCGCCCGGCGGCCGTTGTGCGCATGTCCTTCGCGTTCATGGCAGCCTCCTAGTAGTGCAGGCCGCCGAGATGCAGCGAGCCCGCCAGTTGCAGCAAAATCAGCGAGTAAAGGAACAGGCCCATGAGAGACGCGACGGTAATGCCGGCAATCGACAGCACATTCATCTTCGTCTTGTCGCCCGCCACATCGTCCTCGATGGCGTCCCAGGCGTCGTCGGTGGTGACGATGCCGAGCAGGGTGCCGTGCTCGTCCACCACGGGCATGGCCGGGATGTCGTACTTGAAGATGTCGGCGGCCACGTCCTCCTCTTCCTCGGAGGGAAGGCAGCTGATGATGTCGTCGTACATGATGTCGCCCATGAGGCGGTCGGCGTTGTACAGAACGAGCGTGCGCAGGGAGTTCACGCCGAGCAGCTTGCCGTACTCGTCGGTGATGTACACGTAGTGCACCGTCGGATGATCCTCGGGCAGCGCGCGCAGCACTTCGATGGTGTCAGCCACGGTGGCCGTCTTCGGCACGGAGACGAACTGGGTGGTCATCATGCCGCCGGCGGTGCCGTCCTTGTAACCGAGCAGGCGGCGGATTTCCGCGGCGTCTTCCACGCCCATGAGGCGCAAAAGGGTCTCGGCCTTCTCGTAGGGAAGGTCGCGCACGATGTCGGCGGCGTCGTCCGGATCCATGTTGCCGATGAGCTCGGCGGCCCGCGCGTCGGGCAAGTCGTCGATGAACTCGGCCTGGTACTCGTCTTCCATCTCGGAGATGGCCTCGGTGGCGCGGCTGTCGTCCAAATGGGCGAACACACTGGCGCGCTGCTGGGGGTCCAGCTGCTCCAGGATGTCGGCTACGTCGGCGGGGTGCAGCTCGTCCAAGCGGCGGTGGGTCACCGACAGCTGCACTTCGGACAGGTCGCGGTCGAGCAGATCCATGTAGTTCCAGGCGATGAGCTGCTCGTCCACCTTCTTGTGGAAGAGCTTCGCCACGTTCACGACGGCCTTTTCCAGCAGCGGATGCAGCCCGCGCAGGATGCCACGCACGCCCACCTCGGCACCGAGCAGGCGCAACTGCGTGCCGGATTGCGAGAGCTTAAGGTCGTTCACGCGCACGACCTTAAGGCCCTGGGTGTCGACGATCTGGCGGTCCATAAGGTCGCGGGCCAGCAGCACCTCGTCTGGCTGCAGGTAGCTGAAGCGGATGTCGTGGGCGTCCACCGACAGCGTGATGCCGTCGTCGTCGAAGGTGTCGACGTACTTGCGCCACGAGATCATGAACGGCACGCGCCCGGGCCCCTGGAAGGCCAGGCTCGTGATGCGCGGAAAGACCTCGCCCGTGGAAATGGCCAGGTCGGATATGGTGCCGAGTCGCTCGCCTTGGGCGTCGACCACGGGCTCGCCGATCATTTGAGAAAGATAGAGCATGTGCGTTCCTCCGTGCGGTGGGCATCAGTGCATCGGGGCGGGGCAGCGTGCGCGGGTCGCTGACGGTGCGAACGTAAGCGCAGTGGCGCCCAAGGCGATGGTTGATGCTCGGCAGTCGTCCCTTCCGACGACCGCGCGGAGGCGAGAAGCCGGAAGTCTACATACTGTGAGGTTTCGATTTTCGAACCTTCAAGTACGTTCCTTTCCTTGGCCTGACAAAAAAAGAACCGCTCGAGGCGGCTTCTATTCTGTTCTGAACGATCTAAAATGGTGCGCCGTGAGGGATTCGAACCCCCGACGTACTGATTCGTAGTCAGTCCCTCTATCCAGCTGAGGTAACGGCGCACTTCCGAACAGCAACGACTATTTAACCATGGCCCCAAAGCCTTGTCAACGAGAATTTTCAACTTTTTTGAAAATGCGCCGTTCGCCGCGCGGGGCGGCGGCGGAGCGTACCCCCGCCTGTAGGGGGCGCGGCAGGCGTTAGAATAGTCCGATACCCGTGTAGCGACCATTTTCCGGGAGGGTGCCCCATGGCCATGGAAATAGATGAAGCCATCATCCGCGTGGACAACCATGCCGAAATCGACGAGGTCGAGCCCATCGAGATCAGCGACGACGAGGCTCGCCGCGTGCGCCTGTACGAGAACTTCTACCAGGTGAACGCCATCGATCCGGCGTTGTATGCCGCCCACGATGTGAAGCGCGGCCTGCGCAACGCCGACGGCACGGGCGTGCTCGCGGGCATGACCAACATCTCCAACGTTCACGGCTATGTGATGTCCGACGGCGAGAAGATGCCGGCCGAGGGCTCCCTGCGCCTGCGCGGCTACGACCTGTACGACCTTCTGGGCGATTTGGATCCGACGCGCCGCTTCGCTTTCGAAGAGGTGGCCTATCTGCTGCTCATGGGAGAGCTGCCGACGCAGGAGCGTCTCAACCGGTTCGTGGAAGTGATCGATTCCCAGCGCGAGCTGCCCGACGGATTCACGGCCAGCACGCTTATGGTGGATACCTCGCCCGATCTCATGAACATGATGGCTCGTTCCATCCTGCGCCTGTACGCGGCCGACGAGTCCGCCGAGGACCGCTCTCCCGAGCACGAGATTCACACGGCGCTCTCGCTCATCAGCCGCCTGCCGCGCATCATGGTGCTGGCCTACTACGCCAAGCAGGCCGCCTTCAACCACGAATCCATGATCATGCACCGCTTCGTGCCCGGACAGTCCACGGCCGAGACCATCCTTTCCATGCTGCGCCCCGACCGCTCGTTCACACCGGAAGAGGCCCGCATGCTCGACATCATGCTGTGCCTGCACGCCGAGCACGGCGGCGGCAACAACTCGTCGTTCACGACCCATGTGCTGTCCTCGGCGGACACTGACCCCTATTCCACCTACGCGGCGGCTTTCGGTTCGCTGAAGGGACATCGCCACGGCGGCGCGAACCATCAGGTGCGCGCCATGCAGGCGGAAATCAAGGAGAACGTGAAGAATTGGGAAGATGACGACGAGGTGGCCGCCTACCTGGCGAAGATCGTGAACAAGCAGGCCTATGACGGCACGGGGCTCGTCTACGGCATGGGACACGCGGTGTACACTTTGAGTGACCCGCGCGCCGTCATCGGCAAGCGCTTCGCCGAGCAGCTGGCCGCCGGCACGGAATACGAGGCTGAGCTGAACCTGCTGAAATCCATCGAGCGTTTGACGCCCGAGGTCTTCGCCCGCGAGAAGGGCTCCACCAAGGAGCTGTGCGCGAACGTGGACATGTACTCGGGCTTCATCTACTCCATGATGGGCATCCCCGAGGATCTGTTCACGCCGCTGTTCGCCTGCGCTCGCATGGCCGGCTGGGCAGCGCACCGCTTCGAGGAAATCGCCGCCGGCAAGCGCATCATCCGCCCCGCCTACAAAAACACCATCCGCGGCACCAAGCCCTACGTCCCGATCGAGCGGCGGTAGGGATCGGAGCCGGCAAGGCTGGTATACCCGGTGACAGAACGCCCGGTTTTGCGCCGGTCGAGCGGTGATGGGGGTCGGACACGGCAGCACTGCTAGCCTGGTGACAAAACATCCCTGTTTCGTGCGCGTTTTTGGATTTATATAGGCATCGGTCTTCCGTTTCGTAGCGCGCGCCAACTCGTCACGCAAAGCATGATGGGTCTGACCAGGCAAAATGCAAATGTGGCATTCCCGCATCTCCTGACTAGGATCTTAGCAGGCTTTCTGAATGTCTATATAAGTCCATAAATGTGCACAGGAGGGTCTTGTTTTGTCACCGACAAGGGTCGAGATTTGAAAAAGGCCCGAGCGAGTCGGGCCTTGGAGGTTCTGGCGGAGGCGGTAGGATTTGAACCCACGGTACCTTTCGGCACGACAGTTTTCAAGACTGCTTCCTTAAGCCACTCGGACACGCCTCCGCATCATCGGGCTGTCGCCGCTGTGCGGCGAACGCGACGCACAGGATACCACATTCCGCTGCGATTATGGGGAATCGCCTGCTTTGCCGCGTTGCGCGGCGGTTGTTTGCGCGGCACCGCTTATAATTCCCTCCATGAACGAACATCGCACACCCGAAGAGCAACAGGCGCTGGACGCGCAGTATATGGCGCTGGCCTTGGAAGAGGCGCGGGCTGCGGGCGCGGCGGGGGAGGTGCCCATCGGGGCTGTCGTGGTGTACGAGCCCATCGACCGCGGCACGCGACGACCGTTGGCCGAACCGCGCGTCATCGCTCGGGGCCGCAATCGCCGCGAGGCCGACCGCGACCCGGCGGGGCATGCGGAGTTCCTCGCCATGAAGGAGGCGGCCCGCGTGCTGGACGCCTGGCGTCTAACCGATTGCACCGTCTACGTCACGCTGGAACCCTGCATCATGTGCGCCGGTCTCATGCACCAGGCGCGCATTGCCCGCTGCGTGTACGGTGCGCCCGACCAGAAGGCGGGTGCGGTGGGCACGCTGTACGACATTCACGCCGATGGGCGCCTGAACCACCAGTTCGAAGTGACCGGTGGCGTGCGGGAGGAAGAGTGCGTGGCCCTGCTGCGCGGCTTCTTCCGCGCCCGGCGCAAGAAGCCGATGTCAAATCTTGGATGAGGTGTGGCCGGTCTTTCTCGCCTACGAGTCAACCCATTTATCTCTCCGTCGCAAATGTATCTAAAATTTGAGCGCAAATCTCTCCAACAGAATATCGCAAATCAGTGTAAAATACGATGTAGATAATGAAATCGGATAAGCTCTGAGAAGGGAGTAAGCGACAGTGCAGTATCGCAATCGCATTGCCGATCGAGAGCTTGAGTTTCGTCTGGAATCTTTCGGTGCAACGCTTATTGTGGGCCCTAAGGGCTGCGGTAAAACTACCACAGCGAAGCAGAAAGCCGCCAGTGTCGTGGAGCTGCAAGATGAGGATAAGCGCGACAATTACCTTGCTGTAGCGGCAACGCAGCCTTCGCGGCTGCTGGAGGGCCCGAAGCCGAGGCTCTTCGACGAGTGGCAAGATGCGCCGAAACTATGGGGCGCTGTTCGCAAGTCGGTGGATGATGAGCAAAAGAACGGGCTCTATATTCTTACTGGATCGACGTCGCAAGAGGTGGACACCCCGCATACGGGTACTTTACGCATCTCAACGTTGAAGATGCAGCCGATGAGCCTTTTCGAGAGCGGCGAGTCAGAGGGCTCCGTATCTCTTAAAGCGCTCTTTGATGATTCGACGAGTTATGACGGCTGCACCTCGAAGCTTTCCATCGATGAGTTGATCGTGGCGATATGCCGAGGAGGATGGCCGCACGCCATCAACAACACCTCCTTGCGTTCGCAGCTAGCAGTGGCCAAGGATCTCTTTCGCCAAACATGCTTTGTTGATATGTCTGACATAGATGGACAAAAGAGAAATCCGCGCTGGGCTGAAGCGATTCTGCGCTCCTACGCACGCAATCTATGCACTTTAGCAGAGACGAAGACGATCTACCGCGACGTGCGAGCAACGACGGAGCTGTCTGAGTCGACGTTCTACGATTATCTTGAAGCGCTCGAAAAACTCTACATTGTTGAGGACGTTCTTGCCTGGTGCCCGGCCATTAGATCCAAAACGGCAATACGGGCTTCGAGAAAGCGAAACATGGTAGACCCGTCAGTTGCCGTCGCCGCGCTTGGACTGAGTCCAGCGTATTTCAACGAGGATTTCAAAACGTTAGGCTTCCTCTTTGAGTCGCTCTGCATGAGGGATCTGAAGGCATATTCCTCGGCGCTCGGGGGCGAGTTGTCGTACTATCGCGACCGGTACGGATTGGAGGCCGATGCGGTGCTCCATCTTGACGATGGGCGGTATGCGCTTGTTGAATTCAAGCTGGGCGAAAGTGAAATTGATGAAGGCGCAAAGCATCTTCTTGAAATTGAGCGGCTTGTTTCCGAGCGCAACAAAAAGGAGGAGCAAGTTCCATTACGTCTTCCCGACGTGAAGCTCGTTATCACCGCCACCGAGTACGGCTATCGTCGTGAAGATGGTGTCTGCGTGGTGCCCATTGGATGCTTGAGACCATAGGTTTCCAGTTTTGATCAACTGGATTTCTGACCTGTCTCTATTCCTGGCGGAGATTTGAAAGAGCGCTGGTGACTCTCTCAGGCGTCGCTTTCCCATTCGCTATAATTTTTCCCACGAACGAATGACGAACGCCTAGGGAGCGGCAAGCGGCCGACTACGGAAAGGAACGCGAATGACCGAGAACGCCCAGCGCAATCGCGAGGCGGAAGTGAACCTGCTGGCGGCGGCCCGGGAGGCCCAGTGGTCGGCGGCTGCTTTCATGGGGCCGAACACGATGAAGCTGGTGTCGCCGGCGAAGGTGAATCTGCTTTTGGCCATTGGGGCGCGCCGCGAGGACGGCTACCACGATGCCGACACCATCATGCACGCGCTCGCGCTGCATGATACGTTGTACCTGTGCGCAGAAGATATCTCGGCCGATGAGCTGGCGAAGCGCACCGCCGAAGGGGCGTCCCGCGAGGACGTTGCCGTGGGCGGCCCGGCGGACAACCTTGTCATGACCATCGACTTGGCCGACCGCACGGGCCAAGACCTCGCTGTGCCGGCGGCCGACAACCTCGCCTTCAAAGCTGCTGATCGCCTGTCCCGGGCGGTGGGCCGCGATCTTCCCGAGGCCATCCAGCTGCGCATCGAAAAGCACATCCCGGCCCAGGGCGGCTTGGGCGGCGGCTCGTCGAACGCGGCGGCGGTGCTCGTGGGCCTCGCGAAGGCGTGGGGCCTTGCGGCCGATGACGAGCGCGTGGCCGACGTTGCCCGGTCGCTTGGGGCTGACGTGGCGTTTTTCCTCCACGGGGGTTGTGCCTTGCTCGGCGGTGTGGGCGAGGTTTTGCAACGCCGTCTGGAAACGTCGCGGCGCTCCGTGGTGCTGGTGAAACCAGCAGAGGGCGTCTGCACCGCCGAGGCCTATAAGCGCTTTGACGCTGCGCCGCGCCCCGTGCCCCAAGACGTGCTCGTTTGCGACCTCGCCGCTACTCGCGCCGACGACGTGGTTCTCGCCAACAACCTCGCGCCGGCGGCCGAGGCCCTGTTGCCCGAGCTGCCCTCCATTCGCGAATGGCTCGCGGAACAGGCGGGCAGCGAAAGCGTGCTCCTCTCGGGCAGCGGTTCGGCCACTTTCGCGCTGGTGGACACGTTTGCCGGGGCCAGCCGCATCGCCACGGCTGCCACGGCTCACGGCTGGTGGGCGCGCCCGACGAGCCTCTCCGGCTTGCGCGCCGCCGTCGTTCCAGGGCGGTAATCATGGGTTTTCTCGCTCGCCTGTCCCGCGTCGTCCCTTTGCTCATCGTCATGGCGGTGGCGGCGGGGCTCATCTACGTGGTGGTCACGTACCGCCATTCTCCGGCTCGCGCCAAAGAGGTGCTCATCAAAATCTTCACCTGGTTCAACGGCGTCGTCGTCGGCTTTTTCGCCCTGGTGTCGGTGTACGCCTTTTTCGACGATGCTCCGGCGGTGCTCGACCTCTCGCTCAGCTTCATGATCGTGGGTCTTGTCGGCCTCCTCATCACCCGCATCGCCAACTGGCGCTTTCTCAAGCACAACCCCAACTACCGCAAAAAGCGCCTCGCCGCCACCACCCGCCGTCGCTGGCCATGGGGGAAATAAAAAACTCCCTGTAGGGAGTTCGAGAAAAGGCAAAGTGGCGGAGGAGTAGGGATTCGAACCCTAGATGCCCTTGTGGGGCATACTCACTTAGCAGGCGAGCACCTTCGGCCTCTCGGTCACTCCTCCGCGTAACAATGCATCTTACCCGAGCGCTCCGGTTTCTGCAATGAAAATATTCCTCGTTGCTCAAAGAATCCTGCTGATTTGCGCAGGTTCGCGCAGGTTTGCGCACATTGGCGCGTCCTTTTGCGGCTTTTCGAAAGGGCCTCAAAAGAGTCGATGCTGTGAAAGCGCTCAAGGCTCATCGAGCTTACTCTGTGTTGTTGCCAGTATAATGGGGCGAGACGTTTCCGCTGAAGGCGGTCTGGTCAGCCAAAATGCCGACTATGCGCCAGTATCTGCAGTGTCGAACCGTGGAAAGAGTATCGTGCACGGCAAAGAGGGAGCAAATGAGGGATCGCATCAAAACGTACGTGGGGGTTCTTCGAGATAACACTGCCATTGTCGCCTCGGTCGCACTGTTCTTTCTCTGGCTGGGGATTACCTTTCAGGTGCCTGACTTCGCTGTCGACGGGACTTTTGAACCCGGCCTCGTGGCCCCTTGGATCGTTGTCGCTTTCTGCTACGCCCTGGGGTACCTCGTTGCCGTTCTGTGGTACCGCAAAATCGCGTCTCTTTTTCTGCGGAGAAGATTCCTCGTTCTTGTGTGCCTTGTTATGGCAGCAGGTGTAACGATAGATATCGCATCTTCGTGGAACACCGATTTCTTTGGATCTGTTTCCAGGGTCGCCTACGTCGGGTCGATTCTGATGTGTCTCGGCACAACCCTGATTGTGGTCATGACGGCTTCGATTGTCGCTCAAATCGGTGCGCGAAACACTTTGCTTGTTTCTGTTGCCGGAATGCTTGTCGCGGCAACGCTTATGGTTGCCTTGGGCTTTATGGGAGTATGGGGCAAAGACATTGCTCGCCTTTTTGTTCCGCTGGCGATGATCCCCGTTAACTTGCTGGTTTTCAAAGGGATGCCTCTGAGGCAGGTCTTTATGCGCGGGCTTAATAAAAATACCGCATGGCCGCACAAGCTTTTAGCAACATCAGCGCTGCATGGGGCTGTTTTCGGGTTTTATATCGTTGCTTATTCGGCGCTTGGCGTCGAAGGCTCGCACATTGCCTTTAACGGGGTGTGCTACGGAATAGCGGCGGTCGTCCTAGGCGTCATGATGGTGGCTGCGCAAACGGACTTCAACCACCTCATTTACCACCGGGCATTTCCTGCCATGGCTTTCGGGATGCTTCTCATTTGCGTTTGCGCCGAAGCGTCCGTTTTGGGCGTAGGTATTGTTGCGGCTGGCTATGCGTTCCTCCATCTTATTATGTGCGGAGTCTGCTCGTATCTCTCGAAGCAGTTCGATTTGCCGGCGCCGTGGGTCATTTCGCTGACGACGTTGTTTTTCGTAGGGGGCCAGGTGATAGGTGCTGGGGCAACGACGCTATCCCTTTGGCTGGAGGCGCCGATCGGCGATGTTGCCGCCTGTGCCATCTTTGTGCTTCTCATTGGATCTCTCGGTCTTTCGGGGATCAGAAACGTACGGTTTGGCTGGGGCGTCGTTCGTCCCAGCACCGATACGAGTACGGCCACGCCCCAGGAATTTGCCGTGCAATATCTGGCATTGGACGCGGGCCTCACATCGCGGGAGATGGAGATAGCGCTTTGCCTTGCTGAAGGCAAAAAGCGGAAGCAAATCGCTGACGAGCTTTGCGTATCCGACCAAACGGTGAAAACTCATGTGAGTCACATCTATACGAAGCTCGGTATTCACTCAAAGGAAGAGCTGATCGAACTCGTTCGCGAAAGGGCCTCTTCTTTCGAAGAGTAAAGGCCCGCGACCAGGCCGTGGGAGGGAAGGGCTCGGTCGCGGGCGAGAGGGGAGGGCGATTTGCCGTCGGGTGCTTATCGGGCGGCTAGCTGTTGATGTACTTGGCCGCTTGCTGCGCCGCAACGCGTCCGGAGTTCACTTGATGGCCGAAGGCGGTACCCGGAATGTTGATGGTGTACACGCTCGCGTAGTGGTTGTTGCCCTCGTTGCCAATAGCGTACAGGCCGGGGATGGGCTGCTTGTCGATGTCCCAAACGCGCTGGAACTTATCCACTTTCAAACCGCCCGTGGCGAAGTAGAACACATAACTCATGCGGCCGATGTAGAACGGGGGCTGCTCTACGGGAATCAGGAGGGAGGGATCTTTGAGGAAGTCCTTATCGGCTCCCGCCTTGCAGCTTTCGTTATAGCGGGCCACGGCGTTTTTGAAGTTCTCCGGATCCATGTCGAAATGCTGGGCGAGGTCGGCCAGATCGTTGGAAGAGTAGAGGCTGTATCCGTTGTCGGATGTTATGGACTCTTCGAACATGGCCTGCGCCTCGGGCGTCGTGCCGAAGAACGTGTCGTAAATGTTCTGGTCGAAGACGCAGTAGGTCGCCGCATTGCGCTTTGTGGCGATACTGGCCGAGGAGGGAGCCATTACCGAAGTGGTGTCCTCACGCACGAATCGATCACCGGTCTCGTTGACCCACATAATGGGGCCGCCCGTTGCGATACCGCCCAACCCGTTGATAGGGTTGTACGGATCGGCCTTGTAATCAGTGACGGGGAAGGCGGGGATAGTGGGGCAAATACTCTGCGAAGCGTTGGCAAGGTCGTCGATTGCCCCAACCGCAGTAGCCATATTGAATCCATCGCCCGTTCCATTCAGGCCCAGGCAAACCATGTCGTCGGTGTTCCACCCTTGGCGCTTGATGATGTCGGGGTTGCCGCAAAAACCACCCGTAGCCAAGATGACGGCTTTCGCATTGATGAGAATTTCACCATCTTGACCAATGGCGTACAAGCCGCAAACCGCGCCGCTATCATCTAGTATGAGTTCATTCGCTGTCGTATTGTAGCGAACCTCTACCCCCAGTTCCTCGGCCCGCTTAGTCATCTGGGGCACGTAGCCCTTGGAGCAGCTGCCTTCCTTGAACCAATGGAAGGTATGCAGAAGGCCCGTGTAATAGTTATCCACCGTTCCGTTGTACTCCACCCCCTGCTCCAGGCACCAGTCGATGTTGGCCGCCGAGCTTTCGCAGAATTCGACCCACTCGGCGCCGTTGGGCCGGTACTGCAGCATCTCCATCTGAGCGGCAATGACTTCAGCGGGAGTGATCTCTTCGATCCCTGCGGCTTTCTGCATGGAAGAATTGATGGCGAACATGCCCTCGACGCCCAGGGCGTTTCCGCCTGATTCGGCGTTCTTCTCGATGACCAGGCAGTTGGTGTCGTCGAGTGCCGCTTGAACAGCGCAAGCAAGCCCCGAGCCGCCGAGGCCGACGATGAGGAGGTCGGTGTCGATGGTCTCGACGACTTCCTTCGGCGCAGTTCCTGTTTCGGCGACCTCCTTTGCGGGTTCTGCCTGGGGCGCGCATCCGCTCAGGGCCATGACCCCCAGCGCGCTTGCTGCGGCAGCTCCCGAGAGAAACGATCGGCGAGAAAGATTGATGGAACGCATGCTGAACCCTCCTAAAGTTAGCGTGGTAGGCAGCCGTTGTCGTGCGCTGCCTCGAACGATGCAAGATGGTAGGAGGCGCCACGGCCTCGCGAATCGCCCACCGAGATTGAATTCCCCGAAATTTGGCGACTCACCCACAACTCACCCACGGATTAACTGGGGATGTCGGGGGTTCGCGCGGGCGGTTTTTGGTAATCTACGCAATAAGGAAAACGCGCAGGCCGCTGGGGCGTCCGCGCACATTGCCAGGGAAAGGAAACGCGCATGATCGGTCGCTATACTCGTCCGGAAATGGGTCGCATCTGGGAACTCGAGAACAAGTTCGCCATTTGGAAGGAGATCGAGGTTCTGGCCTGCGAGGCCCAGGCAGAGCTCGGCCAGGCGGGCATCACGCGCGAGGAGGCCCAGTGGATCCGCGACCACGCCGACTTCACCGTTGAGGAGATCGACGAGATCGAGAAAGTGACGAACCACGACGTCATCGCGTTCACCACCTGTATGGCGGGCTACATCGACGCCGACATCCCCGAGGGCGAAGACAAGCCTTCCCGCTGGGTGCACTACGGCATGACCTCCTCCGACCTGGGCGACACGGCCCTGTCCTACCAGGTCACCCAGGCTTGCGACATCATCATCGACGACATCAAGCGCCTCGGTGAAACCTGCAAGCGCCGCGCCTTCGAGTTCCAGAACACGCTGTGCGTCGGCCGCACCCATGGCATTCACGCCGAGCCCATGACCTTCGGCATGAAGTTCGGCAGCTGGGCCTGGGCCTTGAAGCGCGCCCTCACGCGCATGGAGGAGGCCCGCGCCGTGGCCGCCACCGGCGCTATTTCCGGCGCGGTGGGCACCTACTCTTCCATCGATCCCTTTGTGGAAACCTACGTCTGCGAGAAGCTGGGCCTTACTCCCGATCCGCTGTCCACCCAGGTGCTTGCTCGCGACCGCCACGCCCAGGTGATGGCCGCGCTGGCCGTGACCGCCTCCACGCTTGAGTCCATCGCCATGCAGGTGCGCCTGCTGCAACAGTCCGACGTCATCGAGGCGGAAGAGCCGTTCACCAAGGGGCAGAAGGGCTCCTCGGCCATGCCCCACAAGCGCAACCCCATCACGGCCGAGCGCGTTTGCGGCCTCGCCCGCGTGGTGAAGGCGAACGCCCAGGTGGCCTTCGACAATGTGGCCTTGTGGTTCGAGCGCGACATCTCGCACTCCGGCGCCGAGCGCGTGGTGCTGGCCGACAGTTTCACGGCGCTCGATTACATGTTCGGGAAGATGCAGTGGATGCTCGACGGCCTGCAGACCTACCCGGCCAAGATGGAGCACAACCTGTGGCGCACGAAGGGCCTCATCTTCTCCAGCAAGGTGCTGCTGGCGCTCGTGGACGCGGGCATCTCCCGCGAGGACGCCTACGTTATCGTGCAGCGCAACGCCATGAAGGTGTGGGAGGACATCCAGAACGCCGTGGACGGCCCCACCTACCGCGAGCGCTTGGAAGCTGACGACGAGGCCATGGCCCTGCTTAGCCAGGAGAAGCTGGACGAGATCTTCGACCCCTGGGACTTCCTCACCCGCAAAGACGTGGTGTTCGACCGCCTGCAGGAGCTGGAGTTCTAGTCGGGTATCGGCATACCTATATGGAAGGCCCCTGGCGCTGATTGTGCTAGGGGCCTTCTTTGTACGAACAAATGCTGAAAGAGGCGTCTACTGCGCAGCGGGGGCAGCGGTGTTGCCGGTGAGCATGTCGATGCCCTGGGCGATTACTGAGGCATCCATGGCGCCCATGTAGGCGCCGATGATGTTGCCCTCGGCGTTGATCAGGTAGGTCTGCGGGATAGAGCTCACTCCGAAGGCCGTGGCCGCCGAGTTGTTGGCGTCGAAGTAGCACGGGAACGTGTAGTTGTTCTCGGCGAGGAAGGCCTTGGCGGACTGCTCGGTCTCGCCGTTCATGTCGGTCATGTTCACGATGACGAACTCGACGTCGTTGCCGTGTTCTTCCCAGGCAGACTGGATGTCGGGCATCTCGCTGGCGCAGGGGCCGCACCAGCTAGCCCAGAAGTTCAGCAGCACCGGCTTGCCCTTGAAGTCGGCCAGGGTGAGGGTCGCTCCATCCGCGTCGGTCATGGTGAAGTCCGGGGCCGGGGTGGTGGCTGCGTTGGCGCCGTTGCCGTCACCGGTATCGTCGGAAACGTCGGCGTCGGCGGTGGCATCTACCTCGGTTTCTTGGACGGCATCGGTGCCGGTAACTTCTATCTGCTTGTCATCGACCGTCGGCGCCAGGACGCTGTAGGCCACGCCCGCGCCGATGAGCAGCACGGCAAAGACGACGGCGGCCACAATGACGCCGACGTGTTTCTTGCGGTCGGCCTTCTCTCCTTCGGGGGTGGCAGCGTTGGCTTTCTCCTCTGCTTCCAAAGCCGCCAAGCGCTCGCCGATGACCTCGCCTCGCTGCTCGGCTGCCGAAGATTCAGTTGCCGCGGGGGTCGCGCTTGCCGTTGCCGGAGCGCCCTTCGTCGTTGCTTGTCCGCCAGCATCGGGAGTCTGCTCGTCGGCCGCGATCTCCGTCTCAACCGGAGTTCCGGCGTCGGTCGGCGTCTTCTCGTTCTCGCTCATGTTCGAACCTTTCTCCTTCGGGCCCGGTTCCACCGGCTAGCTCAGCAGGCGCAAGAAGCCGCCGAGCAGCCCCGTCGCCATGAGCACGCCCACGGCGACCAGAAACCAGCCGCATACCTTGTTAATGATATCGTAATGTTGCTTGATGACGGCAAAAGCGCCCTTCAGCTTGTCGATGAGCACGGCAGCCGCCACGAACGGAATACCGAGGCCGGCCGAGTAGCACAGAAGCAGGATAACGCCCTGCGCCACCGATGCCTGCTGCGAGGCCAGCATGAGCGCCGAGCCGAGGAACGCCCCCACGCACGGCGTCCATCCGATGGAGAAAATGACGCCGAACAGCACCGAGGAGAAGAATCCCAGCTGCCGTCCCGCCAGCGGGTTCTTCGCGCCGTGGAAGAGGTTGATCTTGATGATGCCGAGAAAGTACAGTCCGAAGGCGATGACCACCAGGCCGCACACCACGTTGACGGCACTTTGATACTCGATGAAGAACGCGCCCACCGACGAAGCCAAAGCCCCCATGGCGATGAACACGCACGTGAAGCCGAGCACGAAGCCCAGCGCGTTGCGCAGCACCACCGAGGTGCGCACCTCCTCGCCGGCGGCGAAGTAGGTGACATAGATGGGAATCATGGGAAGCAGGCACGGCGACACGAAGGTGATGATGCCCTCCAGAAAGGTGATGAGATAGGTCACAAATCCTCCTCCTGCTTCGATCGCCGTTTTGCGATATCTCGCATTATTCCCTATTTGCGAGCGGCGTGCCTCCGTCTTCACAGAAAGTGAAGTGACCGTTACGTGCTTCGGCATCGTGCGGTGGCCCGTTGCCGCAAGGCGTTTCTGGCGCTATGCTGGTGGGCGTAAGTGAAATTGCGAGTGCGTGCGCGATTGGCTCGAAGGGACTGCGTCGTTCGAGGGGATCGCGTTGTTCGAAGGGAAGTAGTGTGACTGTTCTGGTTGATTCCATCACCCGCCGCCGTTTTGTCTGGCTGGCGGCTTTGACTGGCGGAAGCCTAGCGTTGAGCGGCTGCGCGGGCGACGGATCGAACGGGACGGGCGGACCGACCGGGGTGGACGGTTCGGGCGGCGAAGGCGCTGGTGACGGTCAGAACCCCGAAGCCGCCGCAGTCGCCGCGCGTGCTGCTGTGGACGAGCGCATCGGCGCCATGACGCTCGAGCAGAAGGTGGCCCAGCTGTTTATCGTGACGCCGGAAGCGCTGGTGGAAGGCGTGTCGCAAGTCACTCAGGCCGGCGACATGACTCGCGAGGGAGTAACGGCCCATCCCGTGGGCGGCATCGTCTACTTCGCTCAGAACTTGCTCGACCCCGAGCAGACGACGACCATGCTCGCGAACGTCAAGCAGTTCTACGCCGACGCCGGAAACGTGGCACCCTTCATTGCTGTCGATGAAGAGGGCGGCACCGTCGTGCGCGTCGCCGACAATGAGGCCTTCGGGGCTCAAGATGTGGGCGACGCCTCGGCCCTCGGCAGCGCCGGCGACACCGAGGCGGCCAAGCGCGCCGCCGAGCAGATCGCCGACTACCTGATGCCCCTTGGATTCAACCTGGATTTCGCTCCCGTGGCCGATGTGGTGGATCCCCTGCGCAGTGACACCATGGGCCTGCGTTCGTTCTCGAGCGACGCCGCCGTGGCCGCCGACATGGTGCGGGCCGAGGTGGAGGGCTTCCGCGACAAGAAGATGCTCTGCTGTGCCAAGCACTTCCCGGGCATTGGCGCGGCGGCCGGTGATTCCCACGAGGGCGCTATCACCATCGAGGCGACCAACGAGGAGTTGGAAACGGTGGACCTCGTGCCCTTCCGCGCGGCCATCGAAGCGGGGGTGCCCATGATCATGGTGGGACACGTGAGTCTGCCGAACATCGTCGGCGACAGCACGCCGGCCCCGCTCAGCTCGGCCGTCGTTCAGGGCATGCTGCGCGATTCTCTCGGGTACACGGGCATCATCGTCACCGACTCGCTTTCCATGGGCGCCATCACCGACTACTACACCCCGGCGGAAGCGGCGGTCGCGGCACTTAAGGCCGGCTGCGACATCCCGCTCATGCCTGAGCGCCTCGACGAGGCCTACCAGGGGGTGTTGAGCGCGGTGCAAGTGGGCGAGCTGACTGAAGAGCGCCTCGACGAGTCCCTCACCCGCATCCTTACCGCCAAACAGGAGTACTTCGGGTTGTAAGCTTGACGGCAGCGATCGGGACGGGAGGATCCCGCGAAGACCTCTGCGCGCCCCCCGGAGAACGCGGCCGTTAAGAAACAGCTTCCACTTCAGCAGCAGCGATGCCGGGATGGTACCGACCTATGTGCGTCATCTTCGCTGTTTCTTTTGCCGCGTTCGCAGGGGGATAAAGCGCGCAGCGGGCTTCGCGGGGGCCCTCCCGTCCCGATCGCAGACAAGCTAGAGCGCCCTTACGCCGCCGGTTCCCAAATGCGGACGAGGCAGTGCTTCTGCTGCTCGCCGCCGATGGGGGTGTAGTCCACGTTGCAATAAGTGACGGCCCGCGTGCCTACGTGCGTCGAGGCGAGGAAATCGTTGTAGTCGCCCGACCCCTCCTCGAGGGGCAGTTGCGCATAGCGCCGTCCCGCCAAATCGACGGCCACCACGAAGCTGCCGCCGCGCACCATGAGCCAGTCGCCGCACCAGCACGGTACGGAAAGCGGGTTCGCCGCGAAATGGAACCAAGGTACCGCGCTGTAGGCCTCGGTGCCGGGATTGGCGCAGGCGACGGGAAGGTACGGTGCGGCATCGTCCGCCTCATCCGTCTCCGCAGCCGTCTCTTCCGCGTTGGCCGCCGTGAGCGAGACCGCCTCGGGAGCTTCCATAGGCAGGTAGGTGCCCAAATTCGCGATGCCCTCTCCGTAGTTGTAGATGCCGTCGAAGGCGAAGCTGAAGCCGGTCTTACCCCAGCTGCACTCCATGGGTCGCATGGATGAGGGCAAAACGCAGGCGTCGGTGACCTCGCCGGTGGCGGCGTCCAAGTGCGTGAGCTGGTAGTAGGTGCCGCTCGTGCGGGCACGGGGGGCCAAGGTGAGGCTGTCGCCGCAGGAGGTGGGCGCGCAGGCCATGCGCCCTTGGGAGGCATATACCATCTGGACGTTGGCCGTGCCGAAGGCAGCACGCTTAAGGAGGGAGTCCTCTACGCGCGCGTTGCCGTCCAGTTGCGGAAGACGCTGCCAGAAGGCGAAAGCGCCGGCCACGGCCAAGGTGGGCATCTCCCAGTTCACGTCGCCCTCGTCGAGCAGCTGCGGCTCGCCCAACGTCGTGCCGGAAAGCGGCGCCGCGTACACGCGCCAAAGGCTGTCCAAAATGTCGGCCTCGGTCCAGATGACGCCGGCGGCATTGGCGCGCACGTCGTAAATCTCGAAGCCTTCGGCCTCGCCCACGGCGTGCTCGAGGATAGTGGTGCACTCGGCGGAGACCAGATCGAGCAGCCCCACCTCGGCCAGGGGCTTGGCGGTTTCCGTGGGAAGCAAGCAGGCGGCGACGGCGTCGTCGCTGCACCAGACGAGCGTGCCGAAGGGCAGCTTCGCCGAGCCGGCAAGCGTGACGGCGTCCTCGTAGCTTTCCATCTTTTCCAGGGAGCTCTGGGCCGTAACGGCGCCTTCGGGCACCTTCAAGGTTTTCAGGGCATCGTCATCGTTGGAGCGACCGGCAGCCCAAGCGGCCCCGCCGCCCACGGCGGCCAATGCAGCCACGCCGGCCACGCCGTAAAGAAAGTGACGGCGCGTCAGCAGAAGCTCATGGCCCCCGGGCAGGGAGAGGGATGTGGGTTGTTTTGTAGCAACGCGCCGCGTGGGCGCGGATCTTCTCTGTGGCATGGGGCTATTGTGTCATTTCGCATACACCTCGGCGACCGTATGGAGCCAAACGCTACAATAAACGCAAACACGACTACCGGGCTGATATATGTGCCAGCTGCAGATAAAATAGCAGGTCAACACAGATTTAAGCTTGGGCATCCTAGAAACTGCAAGCGAGTATGCAAGGAGCACATTCCATGAGCAACGAAACGCGACGCATTCTTCTGGTTGAAGATGAGAAGGCCATCCGCGATGCGGTGACCGCCTACCTCGAGCGCGAGAACTACTGGGTGACCGCCGTCGGTGACGGCCAGGACGCCCTGGAGGAGTTCCAGAAGCACCATTTCGATCTGGTCATTTTGGACCTCATGCTGCCCCGCGTGCCGGGCGAGCGCGTCTGCCGCGTCATCCGCGACACGTCGGATGTGCCCATCATCATGCTCACGGCCAAGGGCGAGGTGGAGGACCGCATCATCGGTCTGGAGCTGGGCGCCGACGACTACCTCGTGAAGCCCTTCAGTCCCCGCGAGCTGGTGGCCCGCGCCCGCGCCCTGCTGCGCCGCGTGCACGCCGATTCCGAGCCCCAGCGCGAGGTGCTGGAGTTCGGCGAGCTGACCATCGACGTCTCCGGTCACAAGGTGCTCGTCTCCGGCGAGGAGATCGACCTGACAGCCAGCGAGTTCAAGCTGCTCACCACGCTGTCCCGCTACCCCGGTCGCGTGTACAGCCGCATGGAGCTCGTGGAGAAGGTGCTCGGCTACGACTTCGAGGGCTACGAGCGCACCATCGACTCCCATGTGAAGAACCTGCGCGCCAAGATCGGCGACAACCCGCGCAACCCGAAGTGGCTCCACACCGTGCACGGCGTGGGCTACCGCTTCGAGGATCCCACCAAGAACGGCCAGTAATCGCCCGTTCATTTCGCGTACTTGCCGCCGGAGCCGCTCGGCTTTGGTGTCCGCCGTCTGCTTCGAAGGAGTTCCATGACCGAGACGGAAGCAAAACCGCGCATTCTGGAAACCGCTGAAGAGGTCGCCCCACCGGCGGCCTCTTCGCCTTCTCCGGAACGCAAGAAGGAAAAGAAGCACCTGCGTTGGTCGAACCTGTCCTATACGACCCGCGTGACCTTGGCCTTCGCCCTCATCGCCGCCATGACCGCCCTTGTGGCCATCGGCGTGGTCTCCTTTGTGTGGGAGCAGCATTTCCGCACCTACACGGCCGACAACATGCAGACGCTCTGCGAGACCACGGCGAACCGCATCGCGGCCATTTACGAGGAGACCGGCGATTTGTGGAATCCCGAGACCACCCGCCCGGCCGCCCAGGCCACCGAGCTCACGAGCGGTGTGGGCGTGCGGGTGATCGACTTGAAGGGGAGCACCGTTTTCGACTCCTCCGTCATCATCGACGAGCAGCAGGGCGACGTGTTCACGTCCTTCGCACCTCAGGACCGCTCGCAGGCGGCCACGGCTTCCATCGTGCTTCCCGATGGCGAGAAAGTGGGCACCGTGCGCCTGTGGGTCTACGGCTCTGAGGCCCTTATGCGCCAGCCCGACCAGGAGTTCCGCGATAACTCCTACCAGGCTATGTTCATCGCCGGCGGTGTGGCCATCGTGCTTGCTTCCTGCATCGGCTTCCTCTTCGCGCGCAACCTGGTGTCACCGATCAACCGCATCATGAAGACGGCCCGGGCCATCGGCGACGGCGATCTGTCGGCTCGCACCAAGCTGACCGGCGAGGACGAGGTGGCGCGCCTCGGCGAGACCTTCGACGTCATGGCCGAGTCGGTGGAGAAGGACCGCGATTTGGAGCGGCGCCTCACCACCGATGTTGCCCACGAGCTGCGCACCCCGCTCATGGCCATCCAGGCCACGGTGGAGGCCATGATCGATGGCGTCTACGAGGCCGATGAGGAGCGCCTGGTCACCGTGAATTCCGAGATCCAGCGCCTGTCGCGGCTGGTGAATGCGCTGTTGAAGCTGTCTCGTCTGGAAAACCGCGGCGAGCCCATGAAGGAGGAGGTCGTCAACGTCGGCGAGCTCATCTCTGGCATCGTCGCCACCCACGAGATGTTCGTGTCCGATTCCGGCCTCACCTTGGAGTACGACGCCGAGCCCGACGTTATGGTAGTGGGCGACGCTGATATGATCCGCCAGGCCACGGCCAACCTCATCTCCAATGCCGTGCGCTACACGCCGGAGGGCGGCCACATCACGGTGTCGGTGCAGAAGGGCGACATCATGGCCTCCATCGCCGTGCGCGACACCGGCATCGGCCTTACTAAGGAAGAGGCCCGCATGGTGTTCTCGCGCTTCTGGCGCGCCGACGCCGGTCGCAACCGCGAGAGCGGCGGCCTTGGCGTGGGCCTGGCCGTGGTGAAGGAGATCGTCGACCGCCACGGCGGCTGGGTGCAGGTGGAAGGTGAGAAGGGCAAGGGCGCCTGCTTCACCATCCATATCCCGTTGTACGACGAAGACGCCTCCAAGCACCGCCGCAACTCCAAGAAGCGTACCGGCCACAAAAAGCCCGCGAAAGCAAGCCGATAGGAGAAGGTGCCCTTCGGCGTTCTGCAAGTTTTGCGGCCTCGAAGCAACGTCGCGGCGATCCGGATGGCGCGATTTACGGCATTGCTGGGCGCCTGACGATCGAGATGGACAAAAACGGGTAGCTAGCTGCGAGCTAGCCCCTGGGATGGTAACGTTTTGGCCGAAAAGGGGTCGTTAACTGCGAGCTAGCCCTGCGGTGGACACGTATTGGACAAAAACGGGTAGCTAGCTGCGAGTTGCCCCCTGTGCTGGCCCCGTTTTGGCCAAAAAAGGACCGCTAGCTGCATTTGGTGCGCGCGCGTCCATGTTCTCGTCGATTGCCGCGTCTTCTGACCAGGCGAAACGCGAAACGGATGGAGGGCTTTTTGCTGGCCGGACAATCAATGGCCAGAAATGGTGCGCCGACTGACAGTTAATGGGTACTTTTTGGCCATTTCGAACAGAAGGGGTATCGTGCCGTTCTCTGTGAAGCGACGGTGCGAGGGCCGTATTTGTGCCATAATGTCCGATACGCGAAAAGCGCTTGGGTACCTGCGCTCGAACGGCGTCCGTTGGGCGGTGTTCGAGCGGAGCGGCAGCCGGGCCATCAAGGAGAAAGGGCACTCATGGCGGGAATCGACATTACTCCCGACGCGCAGGGCAAGGTGCGCGATCTGTACGATTTGGGCGACAGGCTGCTGCTCGTGGCCACCGACCGCATCTCGGCCTTCGACTACATTCTGGAAGACGAGATCCCCTACAAGGGCCAGGTGCTCACCCAGCTCTCCAAGTTCTGGTTCGATCTGCTCGACGGCGTCGTGGAGAACCACCTCATCTCCACCGACGTGGCCGACCTGCCCGAGGAGTTCCAGCCCTACGCCGACTATCTGCGCGGTCGCTTCATGCTAGTGAAGAAGGCCGACATGTTCCCCGCCGAGTGCATCGTGCGCGGGTATCTGGCTGGCAGCGGCCTGAAGGAGTACAACCGCGAGGGCACCGTCTGCGGCATAGAGCTGCCCCAAGGCCTCGTGAACTCCTCGAAGCTGCCCGAGCCCATCTTCACCCCCTCCACCAAGGCCGAGATTGGCGACCACGACGAGAACATCTCCTTCGAGCGCCTTACGGAAATCCTCGGGGAAGAGGATGCCACGGCCCTGCGCGACTTGGCGTTGAAGGTGTACACCACCGCCGCCGACCACGCGGCCGAGCGCGGGGTTATCATCGCCGACACGAAGTTCGAGTTCGGCCGTCTCGGTGACACCATCATCTTGGCCGACGAGGTACTCACCCCCGACTCCTCGCGCTTCTGGCCCGGCGATACCTACGAGGAGGGCAAGGACCAGCCCAGCTTCGACAAGCAGTTCGTCCGCGATTGGCTGACGGCCCATTGGGACAAGACCGGGAACCCGCCGCGCCTTCCCCAGGAGATCATCGACGCCACGTCCGCGAAGTACATTCAGGCTTACGAGACCATCACCGGCAAGAAGTTCGACCCCGCGACGTTCTAGCGCCGCCCGCCCGCAAAACCCGCCGTCATTCTGAGCGAGCGGAGCGAGTCGAAAAATCTCGCGAGATCTTTCGACTTCGGCCTTTCGGCCTGCGCTCAAGATGACGTGAACTGAAGGAGAGAGATGTCCCAACGCAACCCCATGAACGAACGCTACACCTCCGAGGAGCGCACCGGCACAACGCGCAAGTCGGCCGCCTCGGCCAAGCCCAAGGCCAAGGCCGCCGCCTCGGTCACCGTGAAATCGGCGAAGAAGACGCCCGAGCAGCGCAAGGCCGAGGAGAAGGCCGCCCGCAAGGCCGCCGCCGCCAAGCAGCGCGAGGTGGAGCGCAAGTACTACAAGCCCGACACGCCGCGCTACAAGCGTCTGCGCCTCATCTGGTGGATCCTGCTCATCGCGGCCATCGGCTGCACGACCTTGAGCTTCGTCGGCCAGCAGTCGCTGCCGCCTCAGGTGGCGGTTGTGACGCTCATCTTGGCCTACGTGTTCATCATCGCCGCTTTCGTGCTCGATTTTTGGAAGATCAAGAAGGAGCGCGTGGCCTACCAGGAGCGCATGCTGGCGCTTGAGGAGAAGAACGCCAAGGCCGAGAAGCAGGCGCGCCGCGTGCAGCAGGCCAAGCAGGTGAAGGCGAAGGGGTCGGGGAAGAACCAGAACCGCCATGCGGCCCAGAAGAAGGCTGGCGAGGCCGATGGGGATGCCGATGCCGCCGATGCCGGCGAGTCCGACGAGCCTCCGGTGAAGCCGGCCCGCCGCGGCCTGTTCGGCAGCGGCTTCCGTCTGTCGAACCGTGAGAAGATGCAAGCCGAGAAGAAGGCCGCCAAAGAGGCCGAAAAAGCTCAAAAAACCGAGTAGCACCTACCGTAGGGGGCGACCTCGGTCGCCCCTTCTCAAGTGAGGTGACTCCACTTGGTGAGGAGCGACCGAGGTCGCCCCGTACGGGGGGGTCAGTTGAACTAAGGTCCACCCCTATGGAAAAGTTCGAGCGCTCATTCCTTGAAGAGAGAGGCACATCCATGGTATCTCGCGTCTATGTTGAGAAGAAGCCCGGGTTTGATGGCGAGGCTCGCGCCCTGGCAGCCGAGCTGCGCGACATCGTCGGCATTTCGGGGCTGACCGGCGTGCGCCTGGTGAACCGCTACGACGTGGAAGGCGCGAGCGAGGAGCTGTTCGCCGCCTGCGTGCCCACGGTGTTCTCCGAGCCGCAGTCCGACACCGCCACCTACGACCTGCCCGATGCCCCCGGCGCGGCCGTGTTCGCCGTGGAGTACCTGCCCGGCCAGTTCGACCAGCGCGCCGACTCGGCGAGCGAGTGCATCCAGCTCATCAGCCAGGGCGAGCGCCCGGATGTTCGCTCGGCAGTGGTGTATTACCTGGAAGGCAACCTGACCGACGCTGACGTGGAAGCCGTGAAGCGCTACGTTATCAATCCGGTGGAGGCTCGCGAAGCGTCGCTTGAGCCTCGCGACACCCTGGCCATGGCCTTCGAGCGCCCGGCCGACGTGGAGGTCATCGAGGGCTTCACCGCCTTTTCCGATGACGAGCTGGCCCGCTTCATCGACGAGCGCGGCCTGGCCATGGATCTGGCCGACATCCAGTTCTGCCGCGCCTACTTCGCTGAAGAGGGCCGCGATCCTTCCATCACTGAGATCAAGATGATCGACACCTACTGGTCGGACCACTGCCGCCACACCACCTTCG
>OLSG01000125.1_pt1 | contig 94400 bp, 79 predicted proteins | sample 1673041 | NCBI WGS metagenome assembly OLSG01 (sample SAMEA3136749, study PRJEB25190) | human gut metagenome | reverse complement strand
ATGTGTTCCGAGCGGGCCCCTGCTGTTAGCTTGTGGCACTGAATAGTTTAGGCTTCGTCGACGATCTTAAGGGCGCGCGTGTGATCGATCTCGTTGAGGAGGTCAACGCGACGCTCGTGACGACCACCCTCAAACTCGGCGTCGAGCCACTCGTCGACGATCATCTTGGCGAGCTCGGAGCCCACGACGCGGGCGCCAAAAGCGAGCACGTTGGTATTGTTGTGCATGCGAGAGAGCTTGGCGCTGAAGGGCTCGGAGCACACGACGGCGCGTACGCCCTCGACCTTGTTGGCAGCCAGGCTAATCCCGACACCGGTGCCACAGATGAGGATGCCCAGGTCGACGTCGCCGTTGGCAACGGCCTTACCCACCTTGTAGCCGGCGATGGGGTAGTCAAAGCTCTCGGAGGTGTCGGTGCCAAAGTTCACGACCTCGCAGCCGCGCTCCTTCAGGTGCTCGGAGATGATGTTCTTGAGCTCGACGGCGGCGTGGTCGTTACCGATACCGATCTTCATGGATGGTTCCTCTCTGGTCTGTGCGGCGCAAATGCTAAAGGTGTTTACCGCGTTCGACTGCATGATAGCGCGACTTTTGCGTAAACGCTCGGGCGTTTTTTGGTCAAACGCTTTAGCATGCAACAAGACCGGCTTCTCGTGAATGAATGTCGTCAGTTTGCGCTTGAGCGCCGTCTGCCGGAACCATGGTTGCGGTTTTTGATGCATTGTTATCAAATAAAGAACTAATTATTTTCGAGAGCCCAGTCCGTTATACAAGTAGGAGATACCTATGCCTACCGATTCCCTTCGTGATGCCGCGTTTTGCGATGTTTTGAACCGCGAGCTTGTCTGTGCGCTCGGCTGCACCGAGCCCATTGCCGTTGCCTATGCAGCGGCACTGGCGAGCCAGACGCTCGGTTGCGAGCCCGATCATATGGACGTTGCCTGCTCGGGCAACATCATCAAGAACGTTAAGAGCGTGACCGTGCCCAACTCGGGCGGTATGCACGGTATTGAGGCGGCAGCCGTGCTGGGTGCCGTGGGTGGCGACGCTAAGAGCGCTCTCGAGGTGCTCGAGAGCGTTAACGATGAAGACCGTGCACGCGTGGCCGAGCTCCTCGCTGACGCTGGCTACTGCGATGTGTCGCTTGTCGAGGGTGTGCCCAACCTCTACATCAAGGTGACTGCGACGGCCGGGGGCCATACCGCGGTCGTCGAGATTACCGATCACCACACTAATGTCACGTGCCATACGCTCGATGGTATTCCGGTATGCGGCAAGTCGGCGGGGGAGTGTGCCGCCTGCGCCGAGCGCGTGGTGGCCGAGCGTGCGGCGGATAAGGCCGATACCCCTATGAGCATTGAGTCCATCATCGACTTTATCGAGGACGGTGACATTGAGGACGCCCGCGCTGCCGTTGAGCGTCAGATTGAGCTGAATGGCGCAATCAGTGCCGAGGGCCTTGCGCACGCTTGGGGCGCCGAGGTGGGTCGTACGCTGCTGGGTGCTCGTGCCGATGACGTCGCCTGCCGTGCCCGTGCCCGTGCGGCCGCCGGGTCCGACGCCCGCATGAACGGCTGCGCGCTGCCGGTCGCCATTGTGTGCGGCTCGGGCAATCAGGGCATTACCTGCGCATTGCCCGTCATGGAGTATGCCGAGTACCTGCGTTGCGACCACGAGCGCCTGGTGCGCGCCGTGATGCTGTCCGATCTTATCGCCGTGCATATCAAGAGCTATATTGGTGCGCTCTCGGCGTTTTGCGGTGCTATTTGCGCCGCGTGCGGCGCCGGCGCCGCGATTACCTGGCTGTGCGGTGGCACGCGCGAGCAGATTGGCGCGACGGTCTCGAATACGCTCGGCAACGTTGGCGGCATCGTGTGCGACGGCGCCAAGGCGAGCTGTGCCGCCAAGATCTCGGCTGCCGTCGATGCGGCGATTCTGGGCCATGATATGGCCATGCAGGGTCGCGGCTTCCGCGCCGGCGAGGGTCTCATTCAGGATACCGTCGAGCAGACGATTGCCAGCATGGGCTACGTGGGCCGCGTGGGCATGAAGGACACCGACATCGAGATCCTCAACATCATGATCGGTAAAACCCAGGTCTGTTAAGACAGTTCGTCGGCTACTTGGTGTTCGTAGAAGGCTTCTACTACGGCGTTGAAGTCGCGGGCGAAGTCTTCCATGGTTCCGCGCCAGGTGGCTCGGCCGGGTTTTCCCTGGCCAACATAGGCAGTTTGAATGCCGCAGGCGGGACTGGGGAAGTCGCGCTTGGGATCGTTGCCCACCATAAGGACCTCGTGCGGTTCGAGCCCCATCACCTGAAGCTGCTCTAGATAGTAGGTGGCATCGGGCTTGCAGCGGGTGGTGTTTCCCATGTGCGTGACGAGCTCAAAGGGAGCGTCGGCCAGGTCGCCCCAACCCATGCGGCACTCGATGGCCCCCTGGGGAAAGCTGGGGTTGGTAAAGAGCGCGCAACGCAGCCCTGCGTCCTGTACGGCCTGGAGCGCGGCGTGTGCGCCCGGCATGGCGTGGGCGTTAATGACATCGTCGTTCTTGTACGGAAGAACTTCGCGGTCATAGTAGGTAAACGCCTCGTAGATGAGGGGATCGGAGAGGCGGATCCCGCATCGGCGCTCGACCTCTTCTTGGTAAAACTCAAGATTGGTTCGGTTGTCCGTGCCGCTGCGGCGATTGGCGTTGAGGTCGACCAGGATGGTGCCGAGGCGTGCCATCGTGCCACCGCGGCTGCGGCGCCCGATATCCGCGAGCATCGAAGAGACATCCTTAAAATAGCGAAGGATGAACGCGTTGAGGTTGATGCTGAGAAGCGTCTCGTCCATATCGAAAACGACTGCTTTGAGCACGCGGGCACCTTTCTCGAAAAATCGATCTAGAATCGTTGGCTCCGGATACTTTACCCCAAAGCCGAATGCCTGGCTGGTTATCGTCAAGTTGCGGAGACGTGTGTTCATAAGATTACGAAAAAGTCTCCACACGAGTAAAAAATCGCAGTTCACGCTTGAAATCGAACTCATTTCCCCGTAACCTATACGAACGTGATTGCATAAGCGTCACATTAGTATCTGTCGGCTCCCGAGTGTTCCTAAACGTTGTGTGCTTGTCGCACCCTTCTGTAGGTCCTAGCAATCGGGGCCCCGTAGTTCGAAAGGGGTCCACCTTTGAGTGAGATTCAGAACTCGTCCATTTTCTCTCTTGACGATGTCAACGAGGAGGAGATGAACAACCTCATCGACGGTACGATTACCGACTTTGATGAGGGCGATCTCGTTAACGGCACTGTCGTTAAGATCGAGCATGACGAGGTGCTCGTTGACATCGGATTCAAGTCCGAGGGCGTTATCCCGGTCCGCGAGCTGTCCATCCGCAAGGACGCTAACCCTGCAGACATCGTTGCACTCGGTGATCCCATCGAGGCTCTGGTTCTCCAGAAGGAGGACAAGGACGGTCGTCTGGTCCTGTCCAAGAAGCGTGCCGAGTACGAGCGTGCTTGGAACCGCATCGAGGAGAAGTTCAACTCCGGCGAGAACGTCGAGGGCGAGGTTATCGAGGTTGTCAAGGGCGGCCTGATCCTCGACATCGGCCTGCGTGGCTTCCTGCCCGCTTCCCTCGTCGACCTCCGTCGCGTCAAGGACCTCACCTCCTACATGGGCACCCGCATCGAGGCCCGCGTCATCGAGATGGACCGCAACCGCAACAACGTCGTCCTCTCCCGTCGCGTCGTGCTCGAGGAGTCCCGTAAGGCCGAGCGCTCCGAGATCCTGTCCAAGCTCAAGTCTGGTATGCGTCTCCAGGGCACCGTTTCCTCCATCGTCGACTTCGGCGCCTTCGTCGACCTCGGCGGTATCGACGGCCTCATCCACATCTCCGAGCTCTCCTGGAACCACGTCAACCATCCTTCCGAGGTTGTCAAGGTCGGCCAGGAGGTCGAGGTCGAGGTTCTCGACGTCGATCTCAACCGCGAGCGCATCTCCTTGGGTCTCAAGCAGACCACCGAGGATCCGTGGCGTGCACTGGTCAAGAAGTACCCCGTCGGCGCTATCGTCGAGGGCACTGTGACTAAGCTTGTCCCGTTCGGCGCTTTCGTCGACCTGGGCGAGGGCATCGAGGGCCTGGTGCACATCTCCGAGATGGCCAACAAGCACGTCGATCAGCCTTCTCAGGTCACCCACGTGGGCGACAAGGTTCAGGTCAAGGTCATGGAGATCGACCTCGACCGTCGTCGTATCTCCCTGTCCATGAAGTCCGCTGCTGAGACTCTGGGCGTCGAGATCGAGGTTACCCCGCTGCCTTCCGAGAAGAAGGACGAGGAGACCGACGCCGAGTAAATCGGTTTGACGATCACTTGTTTAAGGGATCCGTCCGCAATGGACGGGTCCCTTTTTGCATTTGCTTCTGATGCACGCGATGCTGCCCGTGCGCAATGCTGCCCGGGTTGTCTGTTTGCTATTGGGTTGTCGGTGCATGAAAAATGCCGACATCCCGCCTCGGGGAGGAGGCGGGAACGCACCGAGTAGACGGAGGGGTGCGGAGCGCGGTCGCGTCTCGACTGACGACGTTACCCATCGACAGGACCATTGTAACGCATGGCGGTTCTTGGTTTATCGTGTCGAGCGTTTGCGTTGTGCCATTGCCTGCGGCAACGGTGTGTTACACTCTTGCACTGCTGAGTGGGCCAGACGGTCGCGCGATGTGCTGCTTGCAGTACGCGTGAGGAAAGTCCGGGCTCCAGAGGGCGGGATGCCGGCTAACGGCCGGGCGGAGTGATCCGACGGAAAGCGCCGCAGAAAAGAAGACTCCCACCTGCGCCGCAAGGCGTAAAGGGAAAAGCTGAAACGGTGGTGTAAGAGACCACCAGCGTCGTGGCAACACGGCGGCTTGGCAAGCCCCATCCGGAGCAAGCGCGAATAGGAACGCTATGGGCCGGCCCGGTCCGCGTTCGGGTAGCGTGCGTGGAGCTGCATGGTAACGTGCAGACAAGATAAATGACCGTTCACGACAGAACCCGGCTTATAGGCCCACTTGGCATTTTTGTTACCCTGACAATCGATATGGTGTTTGCCGTATTATTGAGGCTGTTTGTTGCTTTGCTTGTTGTTGAGGGGCTTTGTTGGACAGCTATTTTACTCTGCAATCGAATATTGAGGCTTCGGGCGAGTTTGTGGACCGCAAGAGCCGGCTTATTGCCCAGCTGGTCCATATTGAGTCCGAGGATGAGGCGAATGCCTTTATCGAGATGGTTCGCAAACGTCATTACGACGCTCGACACAATGTTCCCGCGTGGATTTTGGTCGATGGACGCGAGCGCCAGAGCGATGATGGTGAGCCGAGCCGCACGAGCGGTATGCCGACACTCGAGGTGCTGCGCGGCGCGGGGCTCAAAAATGTTTGCTGCGTGGTGACGCGCTATTTTGGTGGCACGCTGTTGGGGCCTGGTGGCTTGGTACGCGCCTATACCGCGGCGACGCAGACGGCTGTGGCCGCGGCTCAGGAGGCCGGGCAGATCGTTGAGATGACGAGCGTCGTGCCGGTTGACGTGCATGTGGCCTATCCGCAGTACGAGCAGGTGCTTCGTTTGGCGCAGGATTCGGGTGCCAAGGTTTCGGATACCGATTACGCGGATGCCGTGACGATTCATTTGGTGTTTAAGGCGGGGGAGCAGGAACCGTTTTGCTCTAAGATACGCGAGCTTATGGCAGGGCGCGAGGAGATTGAGGTCGGCGCTCCCGAATTTGCCAAGTTCTAACGGCGACGGCCGGCGTGCTTTTGGATTGATTCCAAGCGCGCCGGCCGTCGTTTTGCTGTTGCTGCCGTTTACTCGGCGAGCTGCTTTAGCACATCGCAGGCGATCGCGACGGCATCGTCGATGCAGCCAGGGCAGCTGCGGAGCGGACCCTTGTCCGATCCGATGCCCTTGAGCGTGCCGCAGACGGTCGTCGTGTTCTTCTCGCCAAATCGCTTGGCAATCTCGCGCGACAGCTTGTAGGTCTGGCCCTTGGTCTTGGGGTTTTCCATGCCGTCGCTCATCACAAAGCCCATGATGGCCACGGCGCCCGAGATGGCACCGCAGGTTTCGGTCATGCCGCCCATGCCGGCGCCAAAGCCCTCGGTGAGGGTAAAGGCGGTCTGGGGGTCGAGCCCGACGGCAGGTGCGAGCGTGCAGGCGACGGCCTGGGCGCAGTTAAAGCCACGGGCGTGGTATTCGGCAGCCTGAGCCTGACAGGCGGTGATGTCGAGCTGGGCCGTATCGATTTGCTTCATCGTTGTCTCCTTGGTCACGGTGTACCTGCCTATGGTACCCGTGACGGGGCATGCAATCATCGAGAGCTTCATGTATGCCTCGTTTTTATCTATCGAACAAATGCCCAAGGCTTGAGATAAATACCCCTGATCAATTTGTCCCTTAACCTACCTTGGGGATGGGTTGAGAGGGGTGCAGGGTAGCGGTATTGTGAACGGAATAAAACGTAACCCAGGCAAGGGAGCTAGATATGAGCGAGCAGACCATCGGTACTACATGTGTCCAGGGCGGCTATCACCCGGGAGATGCCGAGCCGCGCCAGGTGCCCATCTACCAGTCCACCACGTGGAAATACGACACGTCCGAGCACATGGGCAAGCTGTTTGACCTAGAGGAGTCGGGCTACTTCTACAGCCGTCTGCAGAACCCCACGTGCGATCTGGTTGCCGCCAAGATCTGCGAGATGGAGGGAGGCACTGCCGCGATGCTCACGAGCTCGGGCATGGCTGCGAATTTCCTCGCGATCTTTAACGTGGCCGGTGCCGGCGATCATGTGGTCGCGAGTTCTGCCATTTACGGCGGTACGTATAACCTGCTCGCCCACACCATGGGCCGCATGGGCGTGACCTGCACGTTCGTCGCCCCCGACTGCACTGATGAGGAGCTCGAGGCAGCCTTTGAGCCCAATACCAAGCTCGTCTTTGGCGAGACGATCGCCAATCCCGCCCTCGCCGTGCTCGATATTGAGCGCTTTGCCAAGGCCGCGCACGACCACGGCGTGCCGCTGATGGTCGACAACACCTTCCCGACGCCCGTGATGTGCCGTCCCTTTGAGTGGGGCGCCGACATCGTTACGCACTCCACCACCAAGTACATGGATGGACATGCTGCCTACCTGGGCGGCGTGATCGTTGACCACGGCCAGTTTGACTGGATGGCCCATGCGGATAAGTTCCCGGGTCTCACCACGCCCGACGAGAGCTACCACGGCGTGACGTATGCCAAGAAGTTCGGTCGCGAGGGCGCCTTCATTACCAAGGCCACCGCGCAGCTCATGCGCGACCTCGGCCCCATGCAGAACCCGCAGGCGGCCTTCTTCCTGAACAGCTCGCTCGAGAGCCTGCATGTGCGCATGCCGCGTCATTGTGAGAACGGCCTGGCCGTTGCCAAGTTCCTGCAGAGTCATCCCAAGGTACGCTTCGTGAGCTATCCGGGCCTAGAGGGCGATAAGTACTATGACATCGCTCAGAAGTACATGCCCAACGGTACCTGCGGCGTTGTGAGCTTTGGCTTTAACGGTGGTCGCGCGGCGGCTGAGACCTTTATGAAGAGCCTTAAGCTCGCCCAGATCGCCACGCATGTGGCCGACGCCCGCACTTGCTGCCTGCATCCCGCTAATGCCACGCACCGCCAGATGAACGATGAGGAGCTCATCGCCTGTGGCATCTCCGCCGATATGGTACGCCTGTCGTGCGGCCTCGAGGACACGGCCGACTTGATTGCCGACCTTGAGCAGGCACTCGAGCAGTGCTAGGCTAGCGTTCGCATAAGGCGCCGATGCTGGCAGAAAGCTTCGGCGACCTTTCGTTCCGATTCCGTAGGCGGGGCCCCAATCGCGGCTGTTTGCTGGCGATTGGGGCCCCGTTTTTGCCTTGCGCCACTCGAAAGGATGGATATGGAGAAAACCGCAGAGCAGCTGCGCCGCGAGCACATTGCCCTTGAGGGCGACACCCATGGCAAGAACAAATGGGCGATTCTGTTTACCGTGCTCATCATGACGTTTATGTCGTGTCTGGATTCGACCGTCGTGACCGTGGCGTTGCCCGTGATGCAAAAGGAGCTGGGCGTGGGCCTCGACCGCATCCAGCTGGTGAGCTCGGTGTACCTGCTTGCGACATGCGTGGCTATGCTGCCGTTTGGCCGCTTGGGCGACGTGCGCGGCAAGGTGGGCGTATTCCAGCTGGGCGTAATCGTTTTTACGGCCGGCTCGCTGCTTTGCGGCCTTTCGGGTTCGCTCGAGGTTCTTATCCTGGCACGCATTGTTCAGGGCGTCGGTTGCGCGGCGGCCATGGCTAACAACATGGGCATCATCACCGAGTCGTTTCCGGCGCGCGAGCGCGGTCGTGCCATGGGTATTCTCGCGACCTTTGTGGCCCTCGGCATGATGTGTGGCCCCGTGCTCGGCGGCATGCTGGTGGCAAGCTTTCCCTGGGAGAGTATCTTCCTCATCAACCTGCCTATTGGCGTGATCTCGTTTATCGTGGGGCTCTACACACTGCCGCATGTTTGGCCAGAGGTCGGCGAACGCCCCATGCCCCTTGCCGAGGCCGCTCGTCGCTGCTTTGCAAATTCGGCCTTCACCATCAACCTTGCCTGCATGCTCATTGTGTTCGTTGGTATTGGCGCATCCGAGTTTATCCTGCCGTTCTATTTTCAGGACGCCCACGGCTTTGGTTCCGACATTTCCGGATTGCTCTTTTTGGCGCTGCCGATGGTGAATGCCTTTATCGGTCCGCTATCGGGTACGGTTTCGGACCGTGTTGGATGCGAGGGCCCCACGGCGGTCGGCCTGGGCGTGTACGTGTGCGGTCTTTTTGCGGTAAGCACGCTCGACGAGCACTCTTCTATCCCCGTGATCGTGTGCTGCGTCGCGTTTATGTCGTGCGGTACGTCGATTTTCCAGAGCCCCAACAACTCGTTGTATATGGGCTCGGCCCCGCGCGAAGCACTCGGCTTTGCGGGCAGCTTGGGCAGTTTGGCACGCTATGCCGGCATGGCACTCGGCATTACGGTGGCGTCGAATATCCTGTATGGGCAGATGAGCGTGGCGATGGGCGAGGCCGTGACCAGTTTTGTTGCAGGCCGTCCGGATGTATTCCTATTCGGCTTTCGCTCGGTGTTCTACGTGCTCATGGTTGTGGCCGCCGTGGGCTTTGCGCTTGCCATGGTGCGTTTGGTGAAGATGCGCGCCCGCCATTAGCGTGTTGGGAGGCTGCCTGCCACGATTCGCGCCGTCCCAAAAAGACTGGTTTGTGGTGCGATGCGGCTTGTGGGGCGGGCGGGGGTCGGTCCGTGGTAGACTATCGAACAACGTTTATTAATCGCGCGGTATCGTTGCCGCGAGAAGGGGTTGCGCCATGCAGGAGCTTGAGGATCGTATTCGCCATGACGGCATCGTAAAGGCCGGTAACGTCCTTAAGGTCGATGCCTTCCTCAACCACCAATGCGACGTTGAGCTGTTCGACCACATGGGCGCCGAGTGGGCCCGTCTGTTCGAGGGTGTCGAGATCAACAAGATCCTGACGATCGAGGCTTCGGGCATTGGCATGGCTTGCATTGCAGCCCAGCATTTTGGCGGCGTGCCGGTGGTCTTTGCCAAGAAGGCGCAGTCCATCAACCTCGACGGCGAGCAGTATGCCACGACCATCTACTCCTTTACCAAGCAGAAGGAGTACCCGGTCATCGTCGGCAAGCGTTTCCTGTCCGAGGGCGACAAGGTCCTGATCATCGACGACTTTTTGGCCAACGGCTGCGCGCTCGAGGGTCTTATCAAGATCTGCGAGGCTGCAGGTGCCGAGGTATCCGGCATTGGCATTGCGGTGGAGAAGGGCTTCCAGGGCGGTGGCGATAAGCTCCGCGAGCGTGGCTTCCGCGTTGAAAGCCTAGCCCGTATCGCCGATATGGACTGCGATACCGGCGAGATCACCTTCGCCTAAGCGCGCAACACAAGCGATTGGTATGCGATGTGACAAAGGGACTTTCCCTTTGTCACATTTTTTATGAGGGGAGGTGTTGATATGGATGAGAACAAGATGGGATGGCGCGAGTATGCGCGCTATGCCGAGATGTCGGTCGAGGAGTTGGCGCGCGATTGCGAGGTGCAGGTGTTTCGCGCGACAGGTCCGGGCGGACAGGGCGTGAACACGACGGACTCGGCGGTGCGCATGAAACATGGGCCCACGGGGATTGTCGTGACGGCGCGTGAGAGCCGCAGCCAGTTTCAGAATCGCGCGAGCTGCCTGCGTAAGCTGCGCGCTGAGCTTGAGCGTCGCGGGCGTCCACCGCGTCGACGCGTAAAGACCAAGGTGCCTCAGCGCTCTCGCCAGCGCAGGCTCAATGACAAGCACTTCAACGCCATTAAAAAGGCCAACCGTCGCAAGCCGGGCGGGGAGGAATGATCTTCTCAATAAGTTGCGGTGAAATAGGGACTGTTTTGTGGCTTTAGCTGCATATACAGTCCCTATTTCACCGCAACTTAGGTTGGGTTAGCGGGCTGGGTGCCAGACGTGGAGGGCGCCGGCGAGGATGTTGACCTCGATGCGCGAGGCGACAACGGGCTCGCCGTCGGCCTGGATGGGGTAGTCGGGCTCCTCCAAGGTGAGCGCGGCATGGCGGCAGCGGCGCATACGAACCGGCGGCAACTTGGTATGGTGGCCGTCCTTGGCCGAAAGAAACATAGGCAGGGCAACCGCGCGAGGGACAGGGCCGCATGCGTAGCAGACGTCGAGCATGCCGTCGCAGGGGTCGGCATCGGGGCAGATGCGATAGCCCGAGCCATACGTGGGGCCCAGCTGAATCGCCATGATGATCGCCCTCACGCGCTCGGCGGGCGCGCCGTCAAAGCTGGCTGTCATGGGGTAGTTGCGATAGCGCAGGCCAAACTGCTCAAGTCCCGAGAGGGTGTAGAGCGGCGCGCCCGTCAAACCGGTCTTTTTGCGCAGCTCGGTGGTGCCAAGGCCGATAGCAGCATCGATGCCGATCGAAAGCGTCTGGTCATAGTACTCAACGGAACATTCGCCGCTACCGTTTGCGGGGTTCCATGAGCGAATCCGCCCGATGTCCTGACGCTGCAGCTCACAGGTGAGCAGCGCGCCAAAATCCTTGCCGGAGAAATCTTCGATGCCGAGCGTTTGGGCAAAATCGTTACCGGAGCCCACGGGCAGGACGGCAAGGGCGGGACGGGCGTCCTCATTCTGCGTCATGAGTCCATTGACAACCTCGTGGATCACGCCGTCGCCGCCAAGGGCGATAACGGTGCGATAACCCGTTGCCTGCGCGGCGAGTTCCTTGGCATGTCCCATGCGCTCGGTCAGCACCAGGTCAAACTGGGATGCGCGTGCTGTCATGTCCAAAAAGCGTTGCAGGCGCTCGGCAACTTTGCGTGCCGCACCCGACTGGGCGGCTGGGTTGGCGATGATGAGCGTGCGACCAAAATCAGTTGCGTGCATGGGGCGACTCCCGGCGTGTGACATGACGGTGCGGTCGCGCTCAGGTCGAATTGCCCCCGATTGTGGCTGCACGGTGATTATTAGATCTACTCTATCAGGTCGTTGTGGCGCTCGATAGCCTCCGCTACCGTACCGCCCTCATCCACAATAAGCGAACGGCGCTTGGGTGAGATGATGCGCTGAGCGGGGTACACGCCGCGGTGTCCGCCGGCGAGATAGCTGATAAAGGCCACGATGACAAAGAACCCGGCGGCCGTGCCGTGGAACAGGTCGATGGCCATCATGCAGGTGGTGATGGGCACGTTGAGGCCGGCGCAGAAGACGCCGAGCATGCCGAGAGCCGCCAGAAAACTGGGGTCGAGCCCGGTAAGGTAACCGATCCAGCCACCGAGTGCCGCACCGATGCCAAACAGGGGCGTGACCTCGCCGCCTTGGAAGCCCGCGCCCAGGGTGAGCGCTGTGACGACCAACTTGATGGCTGCGTCCGCCAGGGTGGTGTTGCCCGCAAATCCGGCGCCCGAAAGCCACGTGGAAAGGCCGGCGTAGTCCCAGGCGTCGAGGAGGGCATAGGCGGCCAAAACCACGAGTGCGCCGATGAATGCACGAACAAGGTAATTGGTGATAAAGCGACCGTACAGGCTCTTGACGGTTCGAACCGACCAGGCAAAGAGACGTGCCGTCAGACCGAAGATGATGGCGCTGATAACAACGATGACAACCGTCCGTGGTGTCATGGTGGGAACGCTGGCGATGACATTCGCTTCGTACTCGGTACCCAGGGCGAGTGATGTAAAGTAGCCGGTAAACGAGGCGACCAGACAGTAGATGCCCGCGGTGTAGTCGATCTTGCCGATAAAGCACATTTCCATGCCAAAGAACGCGCCGGCAAGGGGCGAACCGAATACGGCGCCAAAGGCCGACGAGATACCGGCGAGCATGAGGTCGTGGTGGTCATGCTTTTCGAGATGGGCGAGGCTCGAGATGTTGCTGGCGATGGTGCCGCCAATCTGCACCGCAGCTCCCTCGCGACCGGCCGATCCGCCCGTGAGGTGCGTGAGCGTGGAGCAGACGAAGGTGAGGACGGCCATGCGCATATGGATGAGGCGTGTGCCCAGAGCGGAGTCAATGACCAGGTTGTTACCGCGTTTGGCGGCAAGACCGTGGTTTTTGTACACCCATGCGGTGGCAACGCCCACAACGGGAAGCAGTGCGTAAATCCACGCATGGTGCTCGCGATAGTCGGTGGCGATATTCAGCGAGGCCAAAAACGCCCAAGCGGCAACGCCCATGGCGAGCGAGACAATGACGACGAGCGCGAGCAACTTGGCGCTCGCGAGTAGGTTGCGGGCGTTGCGGCGCGTGTCGGCAGCCAAGAGATGCTCGGAGCGGGTAAGTTGATGCCTGCCTGCCGTGATGACGTCGTTCAGGGAGAAAAAGCCGCCATCGTCGAGCGGCTGGGAATGATCCTGCGTTTCGTTTGCGCTTTCGGTTTTGTCGTTATGAGCCATACGTTCCTCTTTTAGGTTGCAACGCAAGCATTATAAAACGCGGTAAACGCGACGAGCCGGTGGGTTGGTTTCCATTCTGTTTCGCGGCCTACAACCGACAGGTGTATTTGCGGGTACAGGCCGAGTCGCGGTCGTGCGTCGGGGGATTATACTGAGACAAGCATAAAGAATCGGCGCCCCTGTTGTGCGCCGTGACATTAAGAGGTGCATATGGCAGAGAAACTCATTCCGCTGGATGACGCACAGTCGATTGTCCTGTCGCACGTTGCTCCGACCGATCTCGTTGAGATTCCCGTGTGGCAGGCCGCCGGTCTTCCCTTGGCCGAGGACGCGGTGGCCGATATCGACATCTCGCCGTTTGCCAACAGCGCTATGGACGGATATGCCGTGCGCGCAGCCGATCTTGCTGCGGCCGCCGGTGACACTCCGGTGACGCTCTCCGTCGTAGGACACGAGGCCGCGGGCCATGTCTTTGAGGGCGCAATCGGCGCGGGCGAGACGGTCCGCATCATGACGGGCGCGCCGGTACCCGAAGGTGCCGATGCCGTGGTGAAGTACGAGATCGTCGATGTGCTCGACGGCGATGGCAACGAGGGCTCGCACGTTCGCTTTTCGGCGCCGGCCAAGGTAGGGGAGAACGTTCGCTCTGCTGCCGAGGAGGCCCATGCCGGCGATGTTGTGATGCACGCCGGCGAGGTCGTGGCTCCGGCGGGCGCGGGTCTGCTGGCAAGCGCCGGATACGCGAGCGTGAAGGTGCACGCTGCCCCGCGTGTGGGCATTATCTCGCTGGGCACGGAACTGGTCGCACCGAGTAAGGTACCGGCGCGTGGTCAGATTCGCGATTCCAACTCCTCGGCGCTGATGGCCGAGGCACTCGATGCCGGCGCCGAGCCCGTGTTCTACGGCATCGCGCCCGATGATGAGCAGGCGATTGCCGAGCTGGTACATCGCGCCACGCGAGAGTGCGATTTTGTCATTACGAGCGGTGGCGCCTCGGCGGGCGATTACGACTATGTGACGGCGCTCGTCCGGCGCGAGGGCGAGGTGCTGTTTGACCGCATCTCGATGCGTCCGGGCAAGGCCATCACGTTTGGCTTGCTCGGGGGTAAGCCCTACCTGGGGCTTTCGGGCAACCCGGCCGCGGCGTATGTGGGCTTTGAGATGCTTGCCCGTCCGGCGATTCGCAAGATGCGCGGTTTTGCCGAGGTTGCGCGTCCCGTGCAGCAGGCGACGCTCACGCACGGCGTGAAAAAGCGACAGCATCGCCGCTTCTTCGATCGCGCCACGGTTTTGCGCGACCCCGAGACCGGTGAGTTGTTGGTGACCGAGGCTAAGACACAGAATTCGGCGCTGCTTGGAACTATGCAGCGTGCGAACTGCCTGTTGCGTATTGACGAAGGACCGTGCGAGCTCAAGGCGGGGGATGTCGTGGACGTTGTGCGCGTCGACCTGACCGAGGGAACGGCGCTATAGGAGGAATGCTATGGAGTTGAAGATTTCGATCGTGACGTGTTCGGACACACGCGATCTTTTGCAGGATGAGGCCGGAGCCGCACTCGAGGAACTTATCGAGGCACAGGGCTGGACGGTCGCCTCACATGTGGTCGTGCGCGACGACGTCAGCGAGATCGGTGATGCCATTGTGGAAGCCGCCGATGAGTGCCACGCCAATGTCGTGCTCACCTGCGGCGGCACGGGGCTTTCGATGCGCGATGTAACGCCCGAGGCGACGCGTTCCGTCTGCGACCGCGATGTGCCGGGTATTGCCGAGGCAATTCGCGCATACTCGATGACCAAGACGCGCCGCGCCATGCTCTCGCGCGCTATTTGCATGCAACGAGGTCATACACTTGTCGTAAACTTTCCCGGTTCTACGAAGGCCGCCCGCGAAAGCTGGGAGGCCATAGCAGACCAGCTGGAGCATGCGGCTCAGATGACGGCGGGCGGCGGACATACCAACTAAGCGGTTTACCTGCGGCGGGGCGACCTGAACGGCTGCTCCGCTTTTGTTTTTCGCCGAAGCGACGCCGAGGTGCACGGTAACTTGAAACTATATTCTCTGGCGAGAATAATTTCTCACTATCATTATTCGCGCAGAAGTATAATCTAATAACAGAATAAAGTCCGCGGTGGGGTACCCGGGCAAAACGTCCGAAAGGGTTGAATATGTTCGATATGGTTTCGCGCCGCGGTTTTGTCTCGCTTTCTGCTGCCGCCGGCCTTGGCCTTGCCGGCTGCTCGGGCAAAAAGACGTCCGAGCCCGCTGGTTCCGATGCCGGCTCCGCCAAGTCTTCCTCTAAGAAGAAGGCTGTCGAGCTGCAAGTCTTTGCCGCCAACTCCCTCGAGAAGGCCCTTCCCGAGGTCCAAGAGCTCTACACCGAGCAGGCCGGCACCACGTTTGCCGACACGCAGTTTAAGGCGTCCGGCGACCTCGTCGAGCAGATGCGCGCCGGTGCTGCGGTCGACGTGCTCATCACGGCCTCCAAGGGCACCATGGACGACGCCGGGACCGCTGAGCTCGTCGATGGCGATACCCGCGAGGATATGTTTGTCAACGACCTCGTGATCATTCGCGCCGAGGGCTCCGACACCAAGGTCGAGGCCATCGCCGACGTCGCGAATCTGGACGGCAAAATCGCCATCGGCGACGCCAAGACCGTTCCCGCCGGAAAGTACGCCAACCAGGCTCTGGCCTCCGTGGGCCTCTATACCGGCACCGAGGGCGACGACGGCGAGTATGCTCCCGAGATCGCCGACAAGGTCGCACTGGCCGACAAAGTTGGTACCGCCGCCGCCTATGTGTCCACAGGCGACTGCGTGGCTGGATTTGTCTACAGCTCCGATATCTTCCGCTACGACGGCATCGAGGAGGCCTTCGTGTGTCCCGAGGACTCGCACAAGCCCATCGTGTATCCGGGTGCCGTTGCCGAGAGCTCCGAGCATGCCGACGAAGCCAAGGCGTTCATCGACTTCTGTCTGACCAACAAAAAGGCCCAGAAGATTTGGGCCAAGTACGGCTTTGAGCTTTCCGCGTAGTGCGGCTTGGCGCGATAATTCCATCGTTTTGTGTTTCACTCCGTCCTTGTATTCGCTTGGAGCTTTTCGTGCTTAATAGATTCCGCATGCTTGTCGCCTGTGCTTTGACCTTCGCGCTTTGCTGGGTGCCGGGATTTGCGTTTGCTGGGGACGCTGAGGACGGGGCCCAGGTTGCTGCGACCGCCCATGGGCTTTCCTATGGGATCGAGGGTTTTGAGCGGTTGGCCAAGGGGACCGCTCGTGCCATGGAGGGTCAGCCTGAGGGCTACCGGTTTCCCGTTGACGAGGACGTGGACCTTGTAGTGGCGCCTGCTGCCGATCGCGTTGTGGCGTGGATATCGCCCAAGGCGGTCGAGAAGTATGGATTGGATCCGCAGGACAACGAGTGCGTATCGGGTCTCAAGTCCCTCGTCTGTGAGCTCGACAGCGCAAACTGCATGGGAGGTGCGCAGCTAGGGGACGTGGATCTTCCTTGGTATGTCACGGCGGAAACAACGTTTGATGCCGGCGGGTATACCTATGGCTTTGACGAGCGCGGTGCGGATGGGGACCGCTATGTGGTGATTGCATCAGCCTCGGGTGATGCCAAGGGCGGCGCGCGTTGGCTTGATAGCGCTCACATGGTAGAAGCATCGTCCGTCGTGTTGCGGGATGAGCGGGGGCCCTTGACCTCTCTTGCTTCCTTTTTGGGCGACATCGACTATCGCCCGTTTTGGGTGTCCATCAAAACGAGCGGACTTGCCCTGGTAATCGCGTTTGCGCTGGGCCTGTTTGCCGCATGGAAGACCATGGGTACCTCGAGCCGCGTGAAGGGTTTGCTTGATTCGGTCTTTACGATTCCTATGGTGCTGCCGCCCACGGTCTGCGGCTTTTTGCTGCTTATGCTGTTTGGACGTTCGACCGGGGTCGGCCAGTGGCTTATCGCTCACGGCATCTCGATCGTCTTTACGTGGCCGGCGGCGGTGATCTCTGCCGTGGTGGTGTCTTTCCCGCTCGTCTATCGTACGGCGCTCGGAGCCTTCGAGAGCATCGACACGCAGATGCTCGATGCGGCGCGCACACTGGGCTGGTCCGAGCGTCGCATCTTTACCAAGCTTATGATGCCGCTTGGCTGGCCCTCGATTGCCGCCGGCACGGTGCTCGCCTTTGCCCGCGCGATGGGCGAGTTTGGCTGTACCCTGTTCTTTGCGGGCAACTACGCCGGTATTACGCAGACCATCCCCATTGCCATCTATTTTGAGTGGATGGGCGGCAACACGTCGGTGGCCCTCTTTTGGGTCGTCGTCGTGATCGTGTTTAGCTTCCTGGTCATCCTGTTCATCAACATGTACACCGCTCATTCGCAAAAGTATCGCGAGCGGGGCCTTTCCCGTGCGGAGCGCAAACAGGTCAAAGATTTCGCCGGACAGGGCGATTCGCTCGACCCAGTCGGCGGCGATGCGCTGCGTATCGATCGCGAGGCATTGGCTGAGCTCATGCGCGATGAGCCCGCTATGCAGGGAGGTCGATAGGCCATGTCACTCGTTCTGGATATTAAAAAGCGCTATCCGGAGTTTATGCTCGATATGCAGCTTGAGGCCGGCGAGGAGCGTGTGGCGCTGCTGGGTGCCTCGGGCTGCGGCAAGAGCTGCACGCTGCGCTGCATTGCCGGTGTGGAGACGCCCGACGAGGGCAAGATCGTCGTTAACGGCGTGACCTTTTTTGACTCGGCGGCGGGCATCAACCTGTCGCCCCAGGAGCGAAAATGCGCCCTGCTGTTCCAAAACTATCAGCTGTTTCCCAACATGACGGTGGCCGATAACGTATGTGCCGGCGTAAAGGACGCGGGCGACGCCGCGGCGCGCAAAAAGCTTGCCGAGCGCTATCTGGGCATTTTCGGTCTGGCCAATTTTGCCGACCGCTACCCCGCGCGACTCTCGGGTGGCCAGCAGCAACGTGTGGCGCTTGCGCGCATGGTGGCGGCGCATCCGGGCATCTTTATGTTCGACGAGCCCATGAGCGCGCTCGATTCCTATCTTAAGAGCGCGCTCGAGCAGAACATGCTCGACCTGTTCGATGTGTGCAACCGCACCGTCCTCTACGTGAGCCACGATATTGACGAGGCATGCCGCCTGTGCCAGCGCATTTGCGTGATGCATAACGGACATGTGGAGGAGATCGGCTCCGTCGAGGACGTGGTCCGCCGTCCGCAGACGCTGGCGGCGTTGCGCCTGACGGGCTGCAAGAACACAAGCCGGGCGCGCAAGGTCGGCGACGAAGAAGTGGAGGCCCTCGACTGGGGCATGACCTTTAACGTGGGTCGCGCGGTCCCCGATAATGTGGCGTACCTGGGCATTCGGGCAAGCTACTTCCATGTTGACAACCGTGTCGAGCGTGGTCGCAACAGCTATGACCTGCATGTGGCCCGCGTGAGCGATTCGCGTTTTGAGCGCCTGGTGCTGCTGGACGTGCCGCGCGCCGATGCGCCCACACGTCTGCAGTGGAAGGTCAACAAGGTGGGCGTGCCTGTCGACGAGCTGCCGCAAGCAGGCGAGACGCTACGCATGCATTTCGATGCGAGTAAGATCCATTTGGTTTGTCGATAGCGCCGGGTAATGCCGTCGGGGATATAAGCCTCGGCGGCTTTGTCTTGCCGTTCGCCGAATGATGGATGACAAACTCTTATCAACACAGATAATTATTTATTAAACGACGGCACACGACGCTGTCGTACGCATGTCGGCGGTGTTCGTCTGGACGACAACCGTTGATATAGTTACCTTCGACGAGAAAAGGAGGGTGCGCCGGTGCTGCAGATGACATATTCGCGTCGCGTTGCCGCGCGCGCCCTGTATATGGCTCGGAGCCGCATATGAGCAGGTATGTTCACGGCTCCGGGAGAGACGACGCACAACTAAATAATCGACCGCAAAGCGGGTTCTCCAAAATTCCGGGTTTGAGCACGGCTGGGTTTTCGCCACCCACCGTGCAGAAATACCGTAGCTATTCATTTTTGGTTCGAGAGGGGAACCGTCATGGCTGAAGAATTCGATTTCCATCCGATGTGGGAGAGCCTCGGCATGAATCTTGCCGACCACGACATGCTGCTGGGCGCCGTGGGCCAGATGTACGGCGATATGTTCCTGACGCAGAACAATCGCCCCAAGTCTACGTCCTACCTGGATTTTGTCGCCACCAACATCCACAGCGGCCGTATTAAGGAGATGCTCGACAAGAAGGAGGCCGGCGAGGCCACCAAGATCGTCGGTTCGTTCTGTGTGTACGTGCCCGAGGAGATCGTGCTTGCCTGCGATGGCATCCCCGTGGGCCTGTGCTCGGGTGCCGACTGGGCGACCGACAAGGTCGAGGAGCATCTGCCGCGCAACACCTGCCCGCTCATCAAGAGCTTTGCCGGCTTTAAGCTGGGCGAGGTTTGCCCCTACATTGAGTCGAGTGATCTGGTGGTGGGCGAGAACACCTGCGATGGTAAGAAGAAGGCCTACGAGTTCTTTGCCACGCAAAAGAACATGTACGTCATGGATATTCCCAACGTGCACGACGAGTCGACGCTCGTGACCTGGAAGGCCGAGGTTAAAAAGCTTGCCGCCAAGATTGAGGAAGAGTGCGGCGTCAAGATTACGCCCGAGCGTCTGAAGGCCGCCATCCACGCCGTCAACGAGAAGCGTCGCGCCCTGCAGCGCCTCGCTGCCACGCGCGCTGCCGACCCGGCGCCCATCAGCGGTCTCGATAGCCTACTGACCGTGCAGGCCGCCTTTATGGATGACACGTCGCGTCTGACCGGAGCCATCAACGAGATGGCGGCTGAGTGCGAGCAGCGTGTCGAGGCCGGCGAGGGCGTGGCGCCCAAGGGGACCAAGCGCATCCTGTACACCGGTACGCCCATGGCCGTGCCCAACTGGAAGCTGTTCAACCTCATCGAGAAGGCCGGTGGCGTCGTGGTGGGCGAGGAGTCCTGCACGGGCTCGCGCTACTACAAGGACCTGGTCGATGAGTCCGGTGAGACGGTTGACGAGATGCTCGACGCCATCGCCGAGCGCTACTTTAAGATCAACTGCGCCGTCTTTACGCCCAACGACCAGCGTATGAAGGACATTGTCCAGATGGCCAAGGACCTGCATGCCGACGGCATCGTCGACGTGGCCTTGCAGTTCTGCACGCTCTACGAGATGGAGTTGTTTGCCGTGGAGAAGGCCGCCGAAGAGGCCGGCATCCCGTTTATGCACATCACGACCGACTACGCCGGCGAGGATGCAGGCCAACTGCAAACCAGGATTGAGGCTTTCTTGGAAACCATTTAGGGCTATCCGGTTCAGCGGCTTCCCCAAGCACCCGATCTTGCCGTTCAAACCATCGCTTGCATACCAAAGTACGCGGCGCTCCTCTTTCACGGCAACCTCGGGCACCTGGGAAAGCCGTTTCCTTGGTTGGTTAAAAGGTTTGTTAAGGAGTTATATGTCGGAAAATATTGAGCAGCCGTTGCCGTCCACGTTTGAGGAGTTCAACGAGCAACGCAAGGCGGCGTTTATTCGCGTCAAGGATTATAAGCAGGCGGGTAATCGCCTGGTCGGTTTTCTGTGCAGCTACACGCCGCTCGAGATTATCGATGCCGCGGGGGCTGCGAGCGTGGCGCTGTGCGGCACGTCCGACGAGGTGATTCCCGAGGCCGAGAAGGTGCTGCCGGCAAACCTGTGCCCGCTCATCAAGTCTACGTATGGTTTTGCCTATTCGCAAAAGTGCCCGTTTACGTACTTTAGCGACATGATCATCGGCGAGACCACCTGCGACGGCAAGAAGAAGATGTACGAGCTACTCAACGAGCTCAAGCGCACGCACATTCTGCACCTGCCGCAGAGCCGCGATCGCGCCCACGAGCGCGAGGGCTGGTACGAGGAGTGCCGCCTGCTCAAGGAGGAGCTCGAGGGCTTCTACGGCATTACGATTACCGACGATGACCTGCGCGCTGCCGTCCGTCGTCGCAACCGCTTGCGTGCGGCCCAGCTCGATATGTTTGCGCTGCAGGCCAACCAGCCGGCGGCCATGAGCGGCGTCGACCTGATGAGCACCATGTTTGCCGGTACGTTCAGCTTTGATATCGAGGCCTATACGCAGCAGCTGGAGCAAAAGGTTGTCAAGCTGCGCGAGGCCTACGACGCGGGCGAGCGCCCGGTCGCGGCGGATGCCAAGCGCATTCTGATCACCGGTTGCCCGGTGGGCGGTGTGATCAACAAGATAGGTCGCACCATCGAGTCCAACGGCGGCGTGGTCGTGTGCATGGACGACTGCTCGGGCGAGCGCACGGCGGCCATGATGATCGACCCGGACGCGCCCGATATCCTGCGCGCCATCGCCGACCGCTACCTGGACATCAACTGCTCGGTCATGACGCCCAACGACGGCCGTATGGACAACACCCTGGCCATGTGCGAGAAGTATCACGTCGATGGCGTAGTGGAGAGCGTGCTCCAGGCGTGCCACACCTTTAACGTGGAGAGTGCGCGCATGCAGGAGGCTGTCGAGGGTGCGGGTATTCCGTATATGAAGATCGAGACCGACTACAGCAACGGCGACATGGGCCAGATTGAGACCCGCATCGCCGCCTTCATCGAAACCCTCTAGCTTCCTCAGGCACCGGATCTTGCCCCTCAAACCGTCGCTTGCGTACCCAAAGTACGCTGCGCTCCTCTTTCGGGGCAATCTCCGGCACCTGAGAAACCTAGAGCTAAGGCGCCTGAACGCGCCGCTACCTTTGATGTTTAGATTGGGAGAGAGCCATGATAGGGATCGGGATCGATATCGGGTCTACGGCGGCTAAGGCCGCTGTGGTCGACGGGGAGAGTTCGGTGGCGTGGACGTGCGTGCAGCCAACCGGGTTCTCCTCGGTTGATGCGGCCGAGCGTCTGCGCGGCGAGCTTGCCGCGGCTGGCTATGACGTGGCTTCTGACGACGTGCGAGTGATCGCGACCGGCTACGGCCGTGTCGCCGTGCCCTATGCGCACAAGGTCGTGACCGAGATTACCTGCCACGGTGCCGGTGCCGTGCGCCTGTTTGGCGATCACGGCACGGTGATTGATGTGGGCGGTCAGGATACCAAGGTCATCCAACTCAAGGGCGGCCGCGTGGCCAAGTTTGCCATGAACGACAAGTGCGCTGCCGGTACGGGGCGCTTTTTGGAGATCATGGCCGACCGTCTGGGTATTTCCCAACAGCAGATGGCCGACCTTGCGCGTTCCGGTGAGCCCACCAAGATCAGCAGCATGTGCACGGTGTTTGCCGAAAGCGAGGTCATCAGCCTGATCGGTCGCGGCGAGCCGCGCGAGAACATTGCGCGTGGCGTGATCGACAGCGTGGTCTCGCGCGTGGCGACCATGGCCGGGCAGGCCGCGGGCGCCCCGTACTACCTGACCGGTGGCCTGTGCGAGAACGCCTTCGTGGTGGAGCGGTTGGGCGAGCTACTGGGGTCGCCGGTGACAACCTCACCCCAGGCTCGCTTTGCCGGAGCGATCGGCGCGGCTGTCCGCGCCGCCGCCTTGGCCTAGGGGCGTACCGCGACATGCGCATCCTCAATATCTCGGCACAAAAACCAGATAGCACCGGCAGCGGCACCTACCTTGCCGCGCTCGTGCGCGAACAGATCGAGACGGGGCATCGCGCCGCCGTGCTTTGCGGCGCGGCACCGGGTGATACCCAAGGCGAGCTGGACCGGCGTGCTGCCGTGTTTGCCGTACCGTTCGAGTCGCCCGAGCTGCCGTTTCCCATCTGCGGTATGTCCGATGTCATGCCCTATCCCTCTACACGCTATCGTGACCTGACGACTTCGATGCTCAAGGCATTTGAGCGGGCATTTGCTGCTGCAATCGATCGGGCGGTGGCTGAGTTTCGGCCCGATCTGGTGCTCTGCCATCACCTGTATCTGGTGACCGCATTGGCGCGCGAGTGCGTCCGAGGCGTGCCGGTTGTTGCCGTGTGCCATTCGACCGACCTGCGCCAGTTGCGTTCGCATGCGCTCGAGCGCGATCGCATCGTAAGTGCGGTTCGTCGGCTCGATGCCGTCTTTGCGCTCCATGCTGAGCAGGCTGAACAGATTGGCCTGGTGTGCGGCGTCGATGCCGATCGCATCCACGTGATTGGGACGGGCTACGACCATCGCGTCTTCTGCCGCGACGCAAACGTGGCGAGGCAGCCGGGATCGCTTGTGTACGTGGGCAAGATTTGCTTTAAAAAGGGCGTCGAGTCGCTGGTTCGTGCCGTGTCATTGCCGATTGACGATGACGTCCGCCCATCTGGCTTGGTACTTGTGGGCGGCCGCGGGGACGATGCCGAGTACGCGCGTATCGAGCGCTTGGCCGCGGCCTCGGATGTGCCGGTGACGCTGGCGGGGCGCCTGGATAGCGATGGACTCGTGCGTGCCTACCGCAGTTCCGACGTCTTTGTGCTGCCTTCGTTTTACGAGGGTCTGCCGCTCGTGACGATCGAGGCCCTCGCGTGCGGCTGCAAAGTTGTGGCGACCGATTTGCCCGGCGTTCGTCCCTGGATGGAGGCGATGCTTTCCGGTGCTCCCGTGACGTGGGTGGCGCCGCCGCGTATGACGGATGTCGACACGCCTGTGGCGGCCGACCTTCCGTTGTTTGAGCGCGCACTGGCAGATGCTATCGCGCAGGCGCTTGCGGCGCCGCCTTCGACGTTCGAGCCGTCGGCGGTCTCTTGGGAAGCGTGCCTGGGGCGTATACTAAAAGTCGTTGATTTGTTGGAAGGGGGTTCGTATGGCTGACGATCAGATTAAGCTCACGTCTATGACTGCCGCGAGCGGTTGAGCCGCTAAGCTGGCTCCCGGAGCCCTCGCCCAGGTCCTGGGCGACTTGCCCAATGTGCATAACGACAATCTGCTCGTGGGGTTCGATACCTCCGACGATGCGAGCGTCTTCCGCGTAGGGGAGAACCTGGGGCTCGTGCAGTCCATCGACTTCTTCCCACCGATGGTCGACGACCCGTTCCTGTTTGGCCAGATTGCCGCGGCAAACTCACTGTCGGACATCTACGCCATGGGCGGGCGGCCGAGCCATGCCATGAACCTGCTGTGCATTCCGAGCTGCCTGGGCGTCGAGGTTGCCGGTCAGATTCTGGCGGGCGGCGCCGACAAGTGCGTTGAGGCCGGCTGCACCATCGCGGGCGGTCACACCATCAACGACGACGAGCCCAAGTACGGCCTGTCCGTGAGCGGTTTTGTCGCGCTCGACCACATGCTCGCCAATAGCGGCGCACGCGTGGGCGATGTTCTGCTGCTGACCAAGGCGATCGGCTCGGGCATCATCACCACGACCATTAAGGGTGAGCTCATCGAGCAGGATGAGGCCGCAGCCATGTTTGACTCGATGCGCACCCTCAACGAGGCCCCGATTCGTCTGGCCGAGGGACTCGAGCTTCACGGCTGCACCGACATTACGGGCTTTGGCCTGATCGGGCATGCGTGCGAGATGGCCGAGGGCTCGGGCGCGCAGATTGAACTTGCGTCGGGGGCGGTGCCGCTCTTTGACCAGGTGCTCGATATGGCGCGTCTGGGCATTATTCCTGCCGGTGCCTACCGCAACCAGGATTTCTTTGGCCCGCGCGTGACGGCCGACGATGACCTGGAGCCGGGCATGTTGGATGCGCTGTACGATCCGCAGACCTCGGGAGGCCTGCTCATCGCGGCGCCTGCTGCCGATGTGGATGAGCTTGCGTGCCGTTTGCATGCCGAAGGACGTATCGCCGTCGTCGTCGGTCGCGTGTGCGAGGCGGTGTCGGGCGGTCCTGCCGTCCACGTTGTCCGTTAACGACACGTTTATTGAATTATGCGCCGATTTAGAACGATTTATTCGAAAGGAAGAAGTTATGTCTACCAAAATTGAAGTCAATGCCATGGGCGATGCCTGCCCGCTGCCCGTCGTTAAGACGCTCAAGGCCCTCAAGCAGCTCGATGGCGAGGGCGCTGTGGTGACCTCGGTCGATAACGAGACCGCCGTCAAGAACATCTCCAAGATGGCTCAGGAGAAGGGTTGCACGGCCTCGGTCGAGAAGATCTCGGACGCCGAGTGGCACGTGACCGTCGCGACCGCCGGTTCCGTGGCCGTTGCGGACCCCGAGCAGGACGGCGCCGCTTTCTGCGACGCTGGTGCCGGCAAGGGCAAACTCGTCATTTCCGTCTACACCGACTGCATGGGCCGTGGCGACGATGAGCTGGGCCACAAGCTCATGAAGGCCTTTATCTTTGCCGTGACGCAGCAGGAGGAGCTGCCCGCGACCATGCTATTCTACAACGGCGGTGCCAAGCTCACCGTCGAAGGCTCTCCGGTGCTCGACGACCTTAAGGGTCTGGCCGAGCAGGGCGTCGAGATCCTTACCTGTGGCACCTGCCTCGACCACTATGGCATTAAAGACCAGCTTGCCGTGGGCGAGGTCACCAACATGTACGTGATCGTGGAGAAGATGGAGCAGGCCGTGCGCGTTGTGCGCCCGTAGCGTATTGGTTGGAGTTGCCATGAGGGAGAAGCGCCCGGCGCTTGTCATCACGTTTCCCACCACGGCGGCCGCCATGGGTTGCGAGTCCCTGTGCGTCGCTCGCGGCCTTCCCGGGCGAACGATTCCCGTGCCCGGGGAGGTCGCTGCCGGCTGCGGTCTGGCGTGGAAGGCGTTGCCTGCCGATGAGGAACTGCTGCGCGGCGAGCTTGCCGCGGCGGGCGTTCCCACCGAGGGCTTTACCGTGATCGATATGTGGGAGGTCGTGCGATGATCTACCTGGATAACGCGGCGACGACCATGCACAAGCCGCAGACGGTCATCGATGCCGTGACGCAGGCGATGTGCTCGCTCGGCAATGCCGGGCGCGGCGCCACGTCGGGTGCCCTCGATGCCGCTCGTACGATTCACGCTTGCCGTGCCAAGCTCGCGCGCCTTTTGGGTTGCCCGCGGGCTAACCGTGTGTGCTTTACGCCCAACTCCACGGCGGCGCTCAACACCGCCATCAACGGGGTGGTGCGCCCCGGCGACCATGTGGTCACATCGGTGCTCGAGCACAACTCCGTGCTGCGTCCGCTCAACCGCCTGACGGCAGAGCAGGGTGTGACGGTTGAGCATGCGGGCTGTGATACCAACGGCGTGCTCGACTACGACGAGCTCGAGCGGTTGGTCACGCCGGGCACGCGTGCTGTGGTGGTGACGCACGCCTCTAATGTGACCGGCAACGCGGTCGACATTGCGCGCGTGGCCGCCATGGCCCATGCGGTAGGTGCGCTGGTGATTGTCGACGCCTCGCAGTCTGCTGGCACGGCGCATATCGATATGCAGACCATGGGGCTTGACGTGGTGTGCTTTACCGGCCACAAGGGACTGATGGGCCCGCAGGGCACCGGCGGTCTGGCCGTGGCGGAGGGCGTCGACGTGGCTCCGTGGGCCATGGGCGGCACGGGCGTGCACAGCTTCGATGCGCTGCAGCCGCTTGAGTGGCCCACGCGCCTTGAGGCGGGCACGCTCAACGGTCACGGTATCGCCGGCCTTTCTGCCGGCCTCGACTTTATCGAGGCACAAGGCGGGGTCGAGGCGATTGCGGCGCATGAGCGTGCGCTCGCTGATCGCTTCCTTGCCGGTGTGCGCGAGATTCCGGGGATTAAGCTCTACGGTGTCTTTGACCAGCCGACGCGCTCGGCGATCGTCTCGCTCAACGTGGGCGATATCGACTCTGCCGAGATCTCGGATGCACTCATGCAAGGGTGGGGGATTGCGACGCGCCCCGGCGCCCATTGCGCCCCGCTCATGCACCGTGCGCTGGGGACCGAGCGTCAGGGTGTCGTTCGCTTCTCGTTTGGGTATTTCAACACGGACGAGGAAGTCGACACCGCGATTGACGCTTTGCGCGATTTAGCCTGCTAGAGCGTATATACTTGCGGGACGGGTGTTTTTGCCCGTCCCGTTTTTGTTTCGACACGAAAGGTGTGCATATGGCTTCATCCGCTCCGCGCGGTTTGCGCTCCGACCATGTCGTTACCGTCGGCATTGCGCTGTTTTCGATGCTCTTTGGCGCCGGTAACCTCATCATTCCGCCGCTGCTGGCACTTCAGGCCGGCACGGCCGCGCCGCTTGCCATGATTGGCTTTTTGATTGCCGCTATCGGTCTGCCTGTTATGGGATTTATCGCCGTGGCGCTCGCCGGAACGGCGCGCGAGCTTGCCGGCCGCGTGCACCCCAAGTTTGGCGAATTCTTCGTTGCGGCGGTGTATCTGGCCATCGGCCCGTGCCTGGCCATTCCGCGCACAAGCTCTACGGCGTTCGAAATGCTGGTGCCGCTGCTACCCGAGGGCGTTTCGCTCGGCACGGCTCGCCTGGTGTTTGCCGTCGTTTTCTTTGTCGTCGCGTTTGCACTCACGCTGCGCCCGGGCGTTATCACACGCGTGCTCGGTCGTATTACGGGCCCCGCGCTCATCGCGCTCATCGTGCTGGTTGTGGGTGCTGCCGTGATCTCGCCGCTGGGACCGGCTGCCGCGCCGCAGGCTCCCTACGATGCGGGCGCCGCCGTGCAGGGCTTTCTGACTGGCTATCAAACCATGGACCTGCTCGCGTCGCTCGCCTTTGGCATCATCATCGCCGAGACCATCCATGAGCTCGGTGTTACCGACGATAAGCGCGTGGCCTTCGAGATTTCGCGTTCCGGTGTGATCGCCGGCGTGCTCATGGCTATCATCTACTGCGGCTTGGGCCTTGCCGGTATGCAGCTCGGCACCGTGATGCCCGACGCTACCAACGGCGCCGCCATCCTTGCGCGTTCGGCCTCCATGCACTTTGGTCTTGCTGGCACGGTTGTCGTCTTTGCGATTTTCTTCCTAGCCTGCATGAACGTGTGCATCGGCCTTATCAGCTGCTGCTCGCGTTACTTCTGCGAGACGTATGTGGTCGAAGGGGGAGCGGAGGCCTCCGAGGAGGCCATGCGCCGCCCCTTTGCGGTTCTCGCCTTTGTGTTCGCGGCGTTTTCGTGCGTGCTCTCCAACGTGGGCCTCGACGTGATCCTCATGTTCTCGGTGCCCATGCTCAACGCCTTGTATCCCGTTGCCATCGTACTGGTACTTATGGGCCTGGTGCACGGCTTTTGTGACGCTCATCCGCAGATGTGGGTCTGGGTCGGCGGCGTTGTCGCGGTGCAGAGCGTGATCACCTCGGTCCGCGATGCGTTCTTTGCGGGCGCGTGGCTACCGTTCGATTCGCTGCCGTTGGCAGATATCGGTGCTGCGTGGGCGCCGGTCGCCGTGGTGGCGTTTGTGATCGGTCTGCTCCATAGTCGTTTTGTTGCACATTCGAGGAGCTAAGGCATCAATGCTTGCACAGGCGGGGAGTCTCCCCTATAATTTCCTTCGCTTTGGGACACGCAAGGTTTAGACCTTAGCTGCTCAACACCTTCGGGACGTGGCGCAGTTTGGTAGCGCGCCTGCTTTGGGAGCAGGATGTCGCAGGTTCAAATCCTGTCGTCCCGACCATATCTTGCGGGCGTAGTTCAATGGTAGAACCCCAGCCTTCCAAGCTGATGACGCGGGTTCGATTCCCGTCGCCCGCTCCATAGGATAGTTTTAACGGTTCTGTTTCCTTCTGGGAATCAGGGCCGTTTTCATATACATGCCGGGACCCCAGATCCCCTTCTAAGTTGCGGTGAAATACGGACTGTTTTTCGGCTTTTACGGCCCAGGTAGTCCGTATTTCACCGCAACTATTTGTAAGGTTGGAATTTGATGCCGTTGGGAGGGTCGTAGCGACCGTCTACCGAGAGTGGAAATATTTTTTGAAGCTCTGACCTGCGACGTCAAGCTTTTGGTCAGCTTTTGGCAAGGCCTGCGGACGGAAGCATGCGATAGCGTAATGGCATTCTCTCCGCCGTGATGGTTATGGGGTTGGCCATGCTCGATAAAGGCAAACATTTTCCGCAATCATATGCAAGGATGCTATTCTCGGCCCTCGGAATTCATCAAGATAGTCAGCTGCTTATAACAATTGATCCTTGGGATGAACGCCGTGCGCGCGAGCTTATGCAGGAAGAGCTCATGCTTCGTCTTTACAACCATGTGTATGCGGATCCGGTCTATTGGAATAATCTTGGGGTTGAAAATCGCATTTTTCAGCTGGCATCCGCTATTGCGGTCGTTGAGCCGGATGCTGTGTTTTGCGGATCGACGGCAGCGCTGCTCTACGGCATCGGCTCGGCGTATACGCTTCTGGATAAAGTGCAAGTGCTGCTGCCACGGTCTACAAGGCGTGATACGTATGAGTTCGTTGAATATAAGCGCTGGCGGGCGGGCGAAGTGTGGCGGCTCGGTCTGTTTACGCTGACGGATCCGTATCGAACGGTTGTTGATATCGCCCGAACGAGCGCCTTTCGCTATGCGCTGGGCTATGTCGATGGCTTGGCCCGTGAGTACGATGTCGAACGCGAAGAGCTGCGAGCATATGCGCAGGCAAATTGCCGAGGGCTGCATGGCATCGCGCGTGCTTTTGACGTTTTTGAGCATATGGACGGCAGGTCAGACAATGGCGGCGAGTCCGAGGCGAGAGCAGCGATGATTCTCGCTGGGGTTGCCGCGCCTGAGCTTCAAGTTGAGATAACGCGACCGGGAAACGCTGGCTATTATCTAGCAGATTATGGCTGGCAGATGCCAGACGGCTCATGGACGCTGGCAGAGCTGCATGGGCTAGGTAAGTTTGAAGACGAAGCTCAAAATGATCCAGAGCAAGCGGCGGCAAAAACCTATCGAGCGGCCCTCATGCGGGACGCGAACCTTCGCGCCATGGGCCACAACGTCATCCATTTCAAACTCTCGGACACCTACGACGTAGAATCGTTCGGTGCCATGATGCGCGGTTACGGCATTCCGACAACAAAACCCTACGCCGACTCCCGATAGCGGAATCGTTCGCAGCCAATCTTTAATAAGTTGCGGTGAAATACGGACTGTTGAGGCCTTTAAAGGCTTGAAACAGTCCGTATTTCACCGCAACTGAGGAGGGGATGGGGCTGAGGGGCGGGCGATGCCGTTGCCTGCCGGTTAGTGGCGACCGTGATGGCGGAGCTTGTCGATGGTGGAGTCGGTGCTTCGGCTGCGGGCTTCGGCTGCGGTTTGGCGCTTGTGGCGGTAATCGATCATGCCTTGGATGATGGGCTTGCCAAAGCTCACGACATCATCGTTGTAGATGGCGGTTCGGGCTGCGAGGAGGCAGTCGGTAAAGTCCATATGGGTCTTGCCAAAGAGTTTGACGGCAAGGGCGACAACGGTGGGCTCGTCGACCATGACGTCATCGAGCAGCCTTTTCATGGCCGCAGCAATCTCAACGCGGGGAACCTTATAGACGTCGCGCAGCGTGACCACGACGCGCGTGATGATTTCGGGGTAGACACGAGCAGTGCGCGTGGCGATGACCTTGGCGTCGCGCGGTGACAGAACTTCGTCGTCGTCAAGCAGGTAGCGCAGGATGACGGTCTCGTCGATGATGGTGCTACTCATGGATATCTACTTCCTCGGGACCCAAAACTGACTCGTCGCTTTCTGTGGCTAGGTATTCAATCCAGGCATTGCGCTCCTCGGAGCGGCGATTGGGGTCCCCATATGCTTTGAGCAATCCATAGGCGGCCGTGCCGTCCTTGGAGCGCACGGCGACCGGCTGAAAGGGGAGCTTGCGCATCAAAATACTCTGCGCGACAAAAAGGCGCACGGCCTCGGCGAGCGATGTGCCCATGGCGTCGTAGAGACGCTCGGCATGCTGCTTGTCTTCCTCGCGAATGCGCACCTGCAGGATGGCTCGTTTTTGAGTCGATGACATCACTGGCCTCCCTTAATGAGCGTGCAATTTGAATAGTCAAATACAGCATCGGCTAATAATAGCCAATTTTACAACCACTACTTTATTGCACTAGAGTAATTGAGTGTAAACGATATTACAAACGTACTACATCCTTCAGAATATGAGCGTGAAATCTCTCTCGAACGTACGCATGTAATACACTCACCTTTATAGCTATCCGAGAATAGTTCCAACCTGCCAAAACCCCTGCAATACACCCGTATTGCAGGGCCTATGCTCAAGTTTGCCCCCTGCAACTGCGTATATTTAACCTGTATATCGTTGGAGGAATTCTATCGAAGTGCCTGTTTCGCCGCATGCGCTCGATACGCCGATGCCGGACCACGGGCGGTCCGGGGCAACGTCGGCAGGGTCTCTCCGGCATGGGATTCAGGAGGGAGTGAACAACATGGGCAATAAACGAGTCGTGGCTGATTCTTCACGCTGCATTGGGTGCCAAACCTGTATGGCGGCGTGCATCGAGGCACACGATATTCCCGGCAACATCGCCGCACCTCGCTTGCGCGTAACGCGCACCTACGAGATCTCCGCGCCGGTGGCATGTCACCACTGCGAGGACGCTCCGTGCGCCAAGGCCTGTCCTACGGGCGCCTTGTTCTTTGATCCAAAGAACCATCGTATCGGCGTCAACGAGGACAACTGCATCGGCTGCAAGAGCTGCGTCATGGCATGCCCCTTTGGCGCCGTGAGCGTGGCGACCACGCAGGTCCCCGTCTTGATGGGTGACGTTCGCGTGGGTTCGCAGACTAAGAGCTTCGTGCTCAAGTGCGACCTGTGCGTGGACCGTCCCGGCGGTCCGGCGTGTGCCGAGGCGTGCCCGACCAAGGGCCTCACCCTGGTAGACGAGGAGCGTCTGGCAGAACTGACTGCCGAGCGTGCCCGCGCCACCATCGAAAACGAGGCGTAAGCGTCGGGCGACAGGCCCAATGATTGTCAAATAAGTACCGAGTATTCGGTAGCAGAAAAAGGAAGGAGGGTGTCATGGAGAAGCATAAAGTGATCTGCCCGTACTGCGGCGCCGGTTGCCAGTTTAACCTCCTGGTCCAAAACGGCCAGGTCGTGGGCACCGAACCGCTCAACGGCATCACCAACCAGAGCGAGCTGTGCCTTAAGGGCATGAGCGGCTACGACTTCATCAACGACACCAAGATCTTGACTCCTCGCGTACTGCACCCGATGATCCGCCGCACCAAGGGCGCGGATCTTGAGCGCGTAAGCTGGGACGAGGCACTGGATTTCACCGCATCTAAGATGCAGGCCATAATTGACGAATATGGTCCTAACGCTGTCATGACCACCGGCTCTTCGCGAGGCGGCGGCAATGAGGCGAACTACGTCATGCAGAAGTTTACGCGTGCGTGCATCGGCACCCACAGCGTGGACAACTGCGCCCGTACTTGACACGGCCCTACTGTCCTCGGTCTGATGGACACGGTTGGTTCAGGTTGCATGTCATGCTCCATCCCCGGTATGGAGGATGCGGGCTGCATTTTCCTCTTCGGCTATAACCCTGCCGATTCGCACCCCATCGTCGCAAGGCGTATCGTGCGAGCCAAAGAAAAGGGTTGCAAGATCATCGTCGCCGACCCGCGCCATATCGAAACCGCGCGTATCGCCGATCTCTACCTTCCGATCAAGAACGGTTGCAACGTTGCGTTCCTCAACGCCTTTGCCAACTGCTTGGTCAACGATGGCCTCTACGACAAGAAATTCGTCGCCGAGCACACGAACGGCTTTGACGAGTGGTGGGAGACCATCAAGAATTACACTCCCGAATCCGTACAGGACATCACGGGTGTCGAGCCCGCGTTGATCCACCAAGCTGCCGAGATGTACGCCACGGCGAAGCCCTCTGCCATCATTGGCTGGGGTATGGGCGTATGCCAGCAGAAGCAGAACCTGAAGACGGTGCACACCATCGCCTCCATCGCCTGCGTTGCCGGTCAGATCGGCAAACCCAATTCCGGCCTCGCGCCCGTGCGCGGTCAGAACAACGTCCAGGGCTCCTGTGATATGGGCATGCTGCCCAACCTGTACCCTGGCTACCAGAAGGTCACCGACCCGGCTGTGCGTGCCAAGTTTGCCAAGGCTTGGGGCGTGCCCGAGGAAAAGCTCCCGCTCGAGGAGGGCTACAAGCTCACCGACCTGGGCCACCTGGTCGACGAGGGTAAGGTGCACTGCTTCTACAACTACGGCGAGGACCCGGTGCAGACCGAGCCCGATTCGGCCGGTATGCGCAAGACGCTCTCCGAGCTGGATCTGTTCATTTGCCAGGACATCTTTATGACGCAGACGACCATGCTCGCCGACGTCATCCTGCCCGCTACCTCTTGGGGCGAGCACGAGGGTGTCTTTACCGCATCCGACCGTAGCTTCCAGCACTTTGACGCGGCCGTTCCGCCCAAGGGCGAGTGCCGTCACGACTGGGAGATCTTCGCGGACCTGTCTACGCGCATGGGCTACCCCATGCACTACGACAACACCGAGCAGATCTGGAACGAGTGCATTAGCCTGTGCCCCAACTTTGTGGGCGCGACCTACGAGAAGATGGCTCCCGAGGGCGGTTACGCCCAGTGGCCCGTCAAGAGCACCGATGTGAACGACCACGGTACGCCCGACATGTTCGCTGGTGGCAAGTTCACCACCAAGGACGGCCGCGCCAACCTGATGGCACACGACTGGGAGGCGCCCTCCGAGCTTCCCGACGATGAGTACCCGCTCATCCTGTGCACCGTCCGCGAGGTCGGCCACTACAGCTGCCGCTCGATGACCGGCAACTGCAAGACGCTGGCACTGCTTGCCGACGAGCCCGGCTTTGTCCGCATGAATCCCGCGGACGCCCAGGCACGCGGCATCAAGAATGGCGACATCGTCTCGATCCACAGCCGCCGCGGCCAGGTATACAGCCGCGCCGACGTGAGCGATCGCATCAACAAGGGCACGGTCTATATGACCTACCAGTGGTGGATCGGCAAGTGCAACGAGCTGACCATGCACAAGGTCGACCCGGTCTCGCATACGCCCGAGGACAAGTTCTCCGCCTGCCAGGTCGACGCTATCGCCGACCAGGTCTGGGCCGAGGGCGAGGTCGAGCGTCAGTACACCGAGCTCAAGCAGGCTCTGGTGGACGCCGCCGCTCCCCAGGACGTTGAGCCTGGCGCCGCCAAGTTCGACGACGAGACGCACGTGAATCAAATCGTGTAGTCCCGTTCTCGTTGGCTTTTTGGGCCGGGCGTCCCGTACGTTCGGGAGCCCGGCCCGTTATTTTGAAAGGAAGTGGGGATGAACCGCTTCATCGACATCAACCCGGAGAGGTGCATCGGCTGCGGAACATGCCAGTCCGCCTGTGCCGACGCCCACCGGATGCAGGGTCTTCAGGATACGCCGCGTCTGGCGCTCGTGAAGACCGGCGGTATTTCGGCCGCCCTTGCCTGCCACCATTGCGAGGGTGCCCCCTGCGCCGAGGTCTGCCCGGTGAATGCCATCGAGCACGATGGCGATCGCATCCACGTCAAGGAGCAGGAGTGCATCGGGTGCAGGCTGTGCGCCATCGCATGCCCTTTCGGAGCCATCCATCCCGATGGCACGTCTATCGCCGGTGTCGCAGGCATGTGCGACCCGACGCCTTCGTATCCTAAGTCCCTGAGCAGCCTGCTTACGTGGGCTCCCGGCCAGTACACCTGCGCTGTCAAGTGCGACCTGTGCGCCTTCGATCCGGACGGCCCGCATTGTGTGGCGGCGTGCCCCACCAAGGCGCTGACTGTTATGGGCGGCGCGGCCGATCGCGAGCTCGACGAGGCTAAACGCCTGCGCTCGATCGAAAACGGTCCGGCCGTCGACGTTACCGCAGTGGCCCAGGGCCTGTCCGAGAAAGCAGAAGGGAGCGTAAACAATGGATAGCATGACGCTGTTTATCGCATCGCTTGCCGTCTCGTGCATCGGTGCACTCGCCTCGGTTCTGCTGATTAAGGCCGACAACGCCGCCAAGACCGCCGGCTGCCTGATCGGCGCCGTCGCGGCCGTGCTGTCGTTCATCGCGGGCCTCGAGGCCGTGCTTGGCGACGTTTCGTCCCTCAACACGGTCTTCTTTTTCCCGTTCGCCCGTCTCGAGCTCTTGCTCAACGGCCTTGCGGGCCTGATCGTGGTCCTCATCTCGATTCTCGCCTTTGCGGGCTTCATCTACGGTCTGTCCTACTTCGACGAGTACCCGGGCAAGGTCGGGCGCGCCGGCTTCTTCATGAACACCTTCGTCGCCTCGATGATGCTCGTCATTACCGCCGACAACGTGTTCTGGTTCCTGGTTGCCTTTGAGCTCATGTCCCTTACGAGCTACTTCCTTGTCGTTATCGAGGAGAACAAGAACTCCATTAGGGGCGGTTGGCTCTACTTCGTCATCGCGCACGTGGGCTTTGTCCTTATCATGGCGAGCTTCCTGCTCATGACCAACGGCGTGGGCGGTTCCTTCAGCTTCAGTGATTTCCGTACGCATGACTTTGGACCCGCCGTCTCCTCCGCGTGCTTCGTCCTCGCGTTCTTCGGATTCGGCGCAAAGGCCGGTATCATCCCGCTGCACTCCTGGCTGCCCCAGGCGCACCCCGAGGCGCCGTCCAACGTGTCCGCCCTCATGTCCGGCGGCATGATCAAGATCGGCATCCTGGGAATCCTCAAGGTCGGTCTCGACCTGCTCGCGGGTTCGGGCGTCCAGCTCTGGTGGGGCCTCATGGTCCTGGTCTTCGGATCCATCTCGTCGGTCCTGGGCGTCGTCTACGCCCTCCACGAGCACGACATCAAGCGCCTGCTTGCCTATCACTCCGTCGAGAACATCGGCATCATCTTGCTCGGTGTCGGCGCGTCCATGACGGCGCACGCCCTGGGCAACGACGCCATCGCGACGATCGCGCTCATGGCCGCCCTCTACCACACGCTCAACCACGCCATGTTCAAGGGCGAGCTGTTCCTCGGCGCGGGCTCCCTGCTCTATGCCACGGGTACGCGCAACATGGAGAAGATGGGCGGTCTGTTCCGCCGCATGCCGGTCACGGCCGTCTGCTTCCTCATCGGTGCCCTTGCCATCTCGGCCATCCCGCCGCTCAACGGCTTCGTTTCCGAGTGGTTCACCTACCAGTCCCTGTTCAACATCTCGACGCTCTCCGCCCCGGTCGTCATGGTGTTCGCCGTCGCCTCCGCGGCCGCCCTCGCCATCACCGGTGCCCTGGCCGTCACGTGCTTCGTGAAGGCCTACGGCGTCTCGTTCGCGAGCAGCCCTCGTTCCCAGGAGGCCGCGAACGCCAAGGAGTCCCCGGCTCCGATGTTGTTCTCGCAGATGCTCCTCGCGGCCATCTGCGTGGTACTGGGAATCGGCTCCCCGGTCATCGCCCCGGTTCTGGGCGACGTCGCCCAGAGCGTGCTTGCCGGCTCCGCCGTCACAGCCACCTCGGGCGTGTCTCTCGTGAACGAGATTTCCGGTGCCGCCACCTCCACCCCCGCGATCGCCATCGCGCTCGTGGTCCTCACCGGCCTCGCGTTCGCGTTGAGGTCCTGCCTCGGCGCCAAGGCCCCCGCTAAGAAGACCGACCCTTGGGCGTGCGGCTACGAGCCCAACGAGCACATGCCCGTCGTCGCCACGAGCTTCGCGTCAGACGTAGAGCTCTTCATGGGCCCGCTCTACACCCTGCGCGAGGTATGCACCAAGATCTGCTGGTCCATCGCGCACGTGTTCCAGAAGCTCACCGGTGTCGCCCAGGGCGTCGAGCCCCTGCCCGACCGTTTCCTGGTCGATGCACCGAGCGAGGGTGCCGACAAGCTGGCCGGCCTCGCCTCCAAGATCGAGGGCGGCAACTACTCCGTATACATCTGCTACATCGTCGCGGCGCTCGTGGTCTTCCTCGTGCTCGCCGTGGTCATGGTCTAGAGAGGGGAGAGGATATTATGAACATCGTTCTTGCGATGGCGCAGGGCCTCGTGGTCATGCTGGTCGCGCCCTTCTTCTCCGGCCTCGCCCGTGTGATTCGCGCGAAGATGCACAATCGCCGCGGTCCGTCCATCCTTCAGGATTACCGGGACCTCGCGAAGCTCATGGCGCGTCCCGAGTCCGTGAGTTCCGACTCGAGCTTCGTGCTGCGCATCATGCCGCCGCTGTTCCTCGCGGTGTCGTTTATGCTCGCCATGGGCCTGCCCATGTTCACGCTCCAGAGCCCCATGCCCGTCTTTGGTGACGCCATCACCATCATGTACGCGCTCGCGCTGTCCCGCTTCTTCTTCGCGCTGTCCGGCGTGGATTCCTCCAACGCCTACGCGGGCTTCGGCGGTATCCGCGAGCTCCTCATGAGCGTGCTCATCGAGCCGTCCATGCTCATCGCGCTGTTTACCGTCGCCATCGTGTGCGGCTCCACGGACATTGCGACCATGGGTCAGCACATCGTTACGGGCAACGTCTCGAGCGTCGTCGCCGTCATCCTCGCCGGCGTCGCCTTCGCGGCCGCCTGCTATATGGAGCTCGGCAAGCTTCCGTTCGATCAGGCCGAAGCCGAGCAGGAGCTCCAGGAGGGCCCGCTCGCCGAGCTCTCCGGCCCGTCCCTGGCCATGATGAAGCTCGCCATGGGCATGAAGCAGGTCGTGGTCGTCGCTTGGTTCACCTCCATCTTCATCCCCTGGGGAGAGCCCGCGACCATCGGCGTCACCGCTCTCGTGGGCGCCGTTGTCTTCCTTGTCAAGTGCCTGGTCGATTTCGTTGTCTGCGGCGTGCTCGAGAACTCCGTTTCCCGTTCGCGCTTCAAGGTGCTCGGTAACCAGACCTGGGCCGTCGTCGGCATCGCGGTCCTCGCGTTCGTCTTCGTCGTCGTAGGCGTGTAGGGAGAAGGGAGAAACTATGTCAATCGAATCGAGCTTGTCCCTCTTTGCCATGGTGGCGATCGCCGTCCCCATGCTGGGCTCCCTGCTCATCGTCATGCTGCCGCGTCCCTACGCTAAATGGATCTGCGCCTTTGCCGGCGGCATCGCCACGGTCGCTTCCGTTGGCTTGGCCGCGACGTTTGCCGGAAACGGCATGAACGCGGTCGATGTAACCTGGGCGAGTATGGGCCAGACCTTGGTCATGGGCTTCATATTCGACCGGATGAGCACGCTGCTCGCACCCGCGTTCGTCGCTATCGGCCTGCTCGTCGTCATCTATTCGTTCCCGTACATGAGCGATAAGAACAAGGAGCATCCCGACGCGCCCCGTCGCCGCTTCTACGTGTACTTCTCCACGTTCATCGGCGCCATGGCCGGTCTCGCCTACAGCTCCACCATCGTCGGCCAGCTCGTTTTCTTCGAGATCACCGGCGTGTGCTCCTGGGGCCTCATCAGCTACTACATGACGCCCACGGCCAAGAAGGCCGGTATGAAGGCGCTCATCATCACCCATATCGGCGCTCTGGGACTCTACATCGGCGCGGCCTTCCTGTTCGCCGGAACCGGCACGTTCGCGCTGAGCGCGATCTCCCAGCTCGATTCCGGTATGAAGACCGTCGTGCTGCTGCTCATCCTGTTCGCCGCTTGGGCCAAGTCCGCCCAGTTCCCGCTCTACATGTGGCTGCCCTCCGCAATGGAGGCCCCCACGCCCGTTTCCGCCTACCTCCATGGCGCGTCCATGGTGAAGGTCGGCGTGTGCGTGTTCGCCCGCGCTCTTGCGAGTGCCGGCGATATCCCCGAGATCGTCGGTTGGGTCGCCATCATCGACGCCGTCGTGACCATGCTCTTCGGCTTCCTCATGTACCTGCCCCAGAAGGATATGAAGCGCCTGCTCGCCTTCTCGACGATCGCGCAGCTCGCCTACGTGTTCTTCGGCCTGGGCCTCTCCGTGTTCGGAAGCCAGATGGCGTTCAACGGCGCCGTCGAGCACATCTTCAACCACGCGTTCACCAAGACCCTGTTCTTCCTCATCGCCGGCTCCCTCAGCTTCACGCTGGGAACCCGTATGTTGCCCAAGATCCAGGGCCTCATGAAGAAGTACCCGGTCACGGGCGTGGGCTTCGCGGTCGCCGCGACCGCTATCGCCGGCGTGCCCCCCATGAGCACGTTCTTCTCCAAGTTCCAGATTATTTCCGGTGGCTTCGCGGTTGGTGCTTCCAACACGGTCATCTTCGTCCTCGTGTGCGTCATGGTCGTCGAGACCGTCGCCACCTTCGCATGGTTCCTGCGTTGGATGGGTAAGGTCCTGCCCGGTGAGCCGAGCGAGACCGTGGCCGCCGGCCAGCCCCTTCCGCGCGCCATGGCGTTCGTGTTCGTCGTCCTCATGATCATGGTCGTCGTCGCCGGTCCTCTGTCCTCTAGTTGGATGGGTTAGGAGGTAGGACATGGGTTATTCGTTAGTCAATATCCTGGGCGGTCTTCTGATCGTGACCTCCACCATGGTGGTCGTCTCGAAGACCATCCCGTCCGCCATCAAGTGGTACGCGATCCAGTCGGTTGTCCTGGTGGGCGTGCTGCTCACCCTGGGCCTCACCACCGGTGCCACCGAGCTTCTCATGTGGGCCGCGTCGGCCTTCGTCACCAAGGTGATCCTCGTTCCGTTCATTCTCAACCGTGCCTACAAAAAGATGGGTTCGCCTGCCGATAGCACGCTGACCTCCTCCATCAAGCCGGCCTGGACCATCATCCTCACCGGTCTGGAGGTGGCCATCTGCTTCGCGGTGGTCACGCGCCTGAGCCTGCCCACCGCTGAGGTGGCTACTCCGGCCCTCGCCATCAGCTTCGCGCACTTCTTCGTCGGCCTCACGTGCATCATCTCCCAGCGCAACATCCTCAAGCAAATCTTCGGGTACTGCCTTATGGAGAACGGTAGCCACGTGACGCTCGCCCTGCTCGCGCCCACGGCCCCCGAGATCATCGAGATCGGCATCGCCACCGACGCCATTTTCGCCGTCATCATCATGTCCGCCGTCGTCGTGAGGATCTGGAACGACACCAAGTCGCTCGACTCCCACGACCTGTCCGAATTGAAGGGGTAGGCCATGGATGTTTCAATGCTGACGGTCGCCCTGCTCGCTTGTCCCCTCGTGTTCTCCCTGATTATGGCTGCGCTCCCCAAGACGACGTCCTACAGCGTCTTTGCGGGGCTCAACACCATCTCCGTCGCGGCGACCCTCGTCCTTTCGGTCGTCACCGCGGGAACCATGCTCTCGAGTGGGCAGAATATCGACGCTTTGGGCCTGTGGCTCCATCTCGATTCGCTCTCGTCGATCTTCGTCCTTCTGGTAGGCATCATCGGGTTCATCACCGGCGTGTACTCCATCTCCTATATCAAGATCGATATCGAGGAGAAGACCATGCCGGCCGAGCGCACCAAGCAGTACTACGCGCTGTTTAGCCTGTTCGTTTTCACGATGCTGCTCGCCTGCCTGTCCAACAACATCATCCTCACCTGGGCGGCGGTCGAGGCCACCACGTTGTCGACCGTGTTCCTCGTGGGCATCTACAAGAACAAGCAGGCGCTCGAGGCGTCTTGGAAGTACGCGATGGTCTGCACCGCCGGTGTGGCCTTCGGCCTGTTCGGCACGCTGCTCATCTACGCGAACGCCGCCGATATCATGCCCAACGCGCATGAGGCCGCCTTCCTCACCTCCATCATGCCCTACGCCGACCAGTTCGACCCGATGCTCGTGCGCCTCGCGTTCGCGTTCATCGTCATCGGCTTCGGCACCAAGGCGGGCCTGTTCCCCATGCACACTTGGCTGCCCGACGCGCACTCCCAGGCTCCGAGCCCGGTCTCCGCGCTGCTCTCGGGCGTGCTGCTCAAGTGCGCCATGCTGGTGATCATCCGCTTCTACTCCCTGTCCATCATCACGGTGGGCGACACCTATCCGCGTACGCTCCTGCTCATCCTGGGCACGCTGTCCATCCTGGTGGCCGCCCTGTGCATCTTTAAGCAGGACGATATCAAGCGCCGCTTCGCGTACTCCTCCGTCGACAACGTCGGCGTGGTCGCGCTGTGCCTGGGTATCGGTGGTCCGCTCGGTATCGCCGCCTGCCTGCTGCACTGCATCTTCCACGGTTTCACGAAGGCGCTCGCCTTCTGCATGGCCGGTAACATCCAGCACATCTACCACACCCGCGACCTGAACAAGATCAAGGGCGTCGTCGAGATCGCTCCCGTCACGGCAGCGCTCACCATCATCGCCCTGCTCGCGCTCGCCGCCTTCCCGCCGTTCGCCCTGTTCATCTCCGAGTTCCTCACCTTCGTGGCCGGCGTCCAGTCCGGTCCCATCTGGGTGGTCGTGCTCGTGGCCATTGGCCTCACCGGCGTGTACTTTGCCCTTACCGGCATCGCGCTCAAGTCCATCTTCGGCAAGGCGCCCGAGGGCATGAAGCGCCACGAGGTGCCCGCCCTCATGATCATCCCCGAGATCGCCCTCGCGATCGTGGTCATGTGGTTCGGTATCGCCACCCCGGTCGCCATCACGAGCGGCGTCGAGGATGCAACGTCCGTCGTTTTGAACCAGAGCGTCGAAGAGCTCCACGAGGCCCCTCTCTACCGCATGGTGTTCAGTTCCCAGACCAAGACAAGCGAGGTGAATTAGCACCATGGCAGAACCTGAAAAGAAGGACTACGCTCGTCGTTGCGAAAGCCACGTCGAGGCCCTGCGCGCCGCAGTGCCGGGCGCTATCGAGAAGGTTGAGTGGCAGTGCGAGGACCAGCTGACGATCACCGTCAAGCAGGACAAGCTGCCCGAGGCCGTCCACTGCCTGTACTACGAGCGCTACGGCTGGATTCCCGTGATTGTCGGCAACGACGAGCGCTCCCTGTGCGGCCGTTACGCCGTGTACTACGTCATCTCCATGGAGGGGGAGGATCCCGGCTGGGTGACCGTCCGCACCGAGGTCGATCCCGCCAAGATGACGTTCCCGTCCGTGACGCCGTTCGTCCCCGCCTGCGTGTGGGGCGAGCGCGAGCTGCGCGATATGTTCGGCCTGATCCCCGAGGGTCTGCCCGATCGTCGCCGCCTGGTGCTGCCCGATGACTGGCCCAGCGGCCTGTACCCGCTGCGCAAGGACTCCATGGACTACCGCTTCCGTCCCGCTCCCGCGAGCGACATGGAAAACTACGAGTTCTTGGCCGACACCAAGGGCAAGGAGACCACGCTCGTCCCCATGGGCCCGCTGCACATTACCTCCGACGAGCCCGGCCACTTCCGCCTGTTCGTCGAGGGCGAGACGATCGTCGACGCCGACTACCGTCTGTTCTATGTGCACCGCGGCATGGAGAAGGTCGCCGAGACGCGCCTGAACTATGACGCTGTGACGTTCCTCGCCGACCGCATCTGCGGCATCTGCGGCTGCGCCCACTCGGTGGCCTATGCCGAGGCCGTCGAGCGCGCCCAGGGCATTCATGTCCCGCCGCGCGCCCAGTACATCCGTGCCATCATGCTCGAGGTCGAGCGTCTGCACTCGCATCTGCTCAACATTGGCCTGGCGTCGCACTACACGGGCTTCGACTCCGGCTTCCAGCAGTTCTTCCGCGTCCGCGAGAAGTCCATGGACCTGGCCGAGAAACTCTCCGGTCACCGCAAGACCTACGGCCTCAACGTGATCGGCGGCGTGCGTCGCGACATTTTGGCCGAGCAGAAGCTCTCCACGCTCACGACCATCCACCAGCTGCGCTCCGAGGTTCAGGAACTCGTCGACGTCTTGCTCTCCACGCCCAACTTAATTGAGCGTACGAGTGGCATCGGCATCTTGGATCGCAAGATCGCACGCGACTTCTCGCCGGTCGGCCCGCTCATGCGTGGCTCGGGCTATGCCCGCGACGTGCGCTTTGACCATCCCTTCGACGGCTACGCCGATCCGGACGTCCAAAAGATGCACGCCGCCACGGCCGACACCTGCGATGCCTTCGGCCGTACCGCCGTTCGCATCCAGGAGGTCTATGATTCGATCGACATGATCGAGACCATGCTCGAGAACTGCCCGTCGGGCCCCATCCTCACCACGGATTGGGAGTACACCCCGCACAAGTACGCCATCGGCGCCACCGAGGCGCCGCGCGGCGAGGACGTGCACTGGGCCATGCTCGGCAACAACCAGAAGTGCTACCGCTGGCGCGCCAAGGCCGCCACGTACAGCAACTGGCCGGTCCTGCGCTACATGTTCCGCGGCAACACCGTGGGTGACGCTGCGTTGATCGTCGGCTCGCTCGACCCGTGCTACTCCTGCACCGACCGCGTGACGGTGACCGATGTCGCCGCCAAGCGCGACCACGTGCTCGATAAGGAGCAGTTCGAGAACGTCTGGCGCGACAAGTCGCCGCTTGCGGGCGAGGGCACCATGGCCGCTCCGCTCGATGAGGAGGCGCTCTAATATGCTGAAGCTTTGGAAGGTTAACGCCAAGGCCGGCGACGCGACGGTTAAGTACCCGTTTGCGCCGTTTCCCACCAACAAGGACATGCGCGGCAAGCCCGAGCACAACGCCGAGCTCTGCATCGCCTGCGGTGCCTGCGGCGTGGCGTGCCCGGCCGATGCCATTCGCATGGACACCGACCTTGCGGCCGATACCATCACCTGGTCGATCGACTACGGCCGCTGCATCTTTTGCGGCCGCTGCGAGGAAGCCTGCCTCATGGAGGCCATCAAGCTCACCGAGGAGTTTGAGCTGGCCGTCATGAGTAAGGACGACCTCACCAGCAAGAGCGTCTATACGCTCGAGCACTGCTCGCGCTGCGGCAAGCCGTTTGCCCCGCACAAGGAGATCGACTATGCCAAGCGCCTGCTGCAAAAGGCCGGCGGCATGGAGGCCGAGCAGGCTGCCCGTACCGTCGGTATGTGCCAGGAGTGCAAGCGCGAGCTCGACGCCCTGCGCGCCGCCTCGGCCGTAAAGACCGGCAACGCGCGCGGCATGGCTGCCAACGAGACGCTTGCGTCCGGTGAGCCCCAGGGCCCCGGCATGGAGTATTTGGGCGGCCACGGCGTGAACCCGGAGTATGTCGACCGCGAGCTCAACCCCGATGCGCCCGAGATTCCCGCCGGTCCTGCACCGGTCGAAGGCATCATCATGGATTTTGATACGAAGGAGGAGTAACCATGGCCGAACCCACGCTTTTGCCCGAGCGGCTTCAGTACCGCCCGACCAAGATCGAGCTCGACGAGAGCATCGAGAAGGCCAAGGCGACCCTTCTTAAGAAGATCAAGCGCTCGGTGTACGTCTACCGTGTCGACTGCGGCGGCTGCAACGGCTGCGAGATCGAGATCTTCGGTTCCATCACGCCCGTCTTCGACGTCGAGCGCTTTGGCATCAAGGTCGTGCCCTCGCCCCGTCACGCCGATGTGCTGCTGTACACCGGTGCCGTGACGCGTGCCATGCGCATGCCGGCCCTGCGCGCCTTTGAGGCCGCACCCGATCCCAAGATCGTGGTGTCCTATGGCGCGTGCGGCTGCACCGGTGGCATCTTCTACGACAACTACTGCGTCTGGGGCGGCACGGACAAGATCTTGCCGGTCGATGTCTACATCCCCGGCTGCCCGCCCAGCCCCGCGCAGACCATCTACGGCTTTGCCATGGCGCTCGGTCTGCTGGACCAAAAGCTCCATGCCGAGACCACCGTGGAGGCCGCCGGCGAGCAAGCCGATATCCTGCACCCCGGCGTGCCGTACAAGCTGCGCGTTGCCATCGAGCGCGAAGCTCGCGCCATGAGCGGCTACCGTTACGGCCGCGACCTGGCCAACGAGTTTATGGATACGCTCGAGGGCGCGCCCAAGGGCGATATCCGCGGTGCCATGGCGCTGCTCATCGACAAGCAGGACGATCCGCGCCGCGTCGAGGTGTACTCGGCGCTGCAGGATCTGGTGCTGGCCGGAGGTCGCTAGATGGAGCTCACGGACCGCTCTGGGTACTTTGCGGGCCCCGGCATGCTCGGCGGCTCCTTTGGCGATGCCTCGCGCGCAAGCGACGAGGCTGCCGAGGGCGTCGCCGACCCCTGCCTGGGCCATGCGCCCGACCAGGTGGTCTTCTATGAGCTCACGCGTAAGTTTGTGGAGACCGAGGAAGACGTTCCCCAAGAGGCCTGCGACGTGCTGTACTACACGCTCGCCGTGGGCCACCACACCGGCGTGCTCGACTGCTTTGAGCCGCGCCTGTCGGTGCCGGTGGATGTGTTCTATTCGCTCGTCGACGCGCTGCCGGAGGGGGAGGCCAAGACCAAGTTCGAGGCCATCCGCTCCTTTGGCGAGTGCCAGCTCGACAAGGCGGCGGTGCCGTCGCTGCTCGAGGCCTGCGATGCGCTGCTCGACGAGCGTGGTTTTCGCGGGTCGGCCAAGGCCGGCATCTCGGTGTTCGACGACGACTTTGGCCTGCATGCCCAGCAGGTCGCGTTTCTGATGAAGTTCCGCGATCTGGTTGAGCGCGTGCGCGATGTGTCGGGCGTGTATCTGACGGGGAGGTTGCAGTAATGGGTCGCGTTGTGGATGGACGTGTGAACGGCGCCCCGTTTGCGGGTATCGTGCTCACGGCGGGAAGCGTGCTGCGTGCCGACGATGCCGCCGGCCCCGTGCTCTCCAAAAAGATGGAAGACACACCTATCGCCGGTTGGTACACCATCGACGGAGGCCAAACGCCCGAGGACGACATCATCGAGGTCAAGCGCGAGCGTCCGCCTCGCCTGGTCTTGGTCGATGCCGCCGACATGGCACTGCCCGTCGGGTCCATCCGCTTGCTCGACAAGCGCGATGTGGCCCGCAAGTCGATGTTCACCACGCATTCGCTTCCTTTGTCGATTCTGATCGAAGAGATTGAGCAATCGTGTGATGATATCGTCTTCGTCGGGATTCAGCCGGGCGACACGGAGTTCTACAACCCCATGTCCCCGGAAGTCTTTGAGGCCGTCGACGCCGTGTACGACGCCGTGGCCGCCAACGACTTTTCCCACTTTGTCCGCTTGGGGCAAGAGCAATAGGAGCGCTTGTTCCTGCTGATTAGGAAAGAAGTGATTGACATGGCAGATTCCAAGGTGGAGTACCCCTCTCCCGATTGCCTGGCGCCCGCCGCGATCGAGGCCAAGACCGAGGCCGCCGGCGTGACCAAGGCTAACCTGCCGGTCGCTAAGGCCTTTCTGTTGGCAATGTTCGCCGGCGCGTTTATCGCCTTCGGCGGCCTGTTCTTTACCGTGTTCTTGAGCGACAGCACGCTGGGCTGGGGCGCTCAGCGCGTCGTGGGCGGTCTGTGCTTTTGCCTGGGCCTGGTGCTCGTGCTGGTGTGCGGCGCCGAGCTGTTTACCGGCAATTCGCTTATGGTCTGCGCACTCAAGAGCAAAAAGATCACCCTGGTTCAGATGCTTAAGGCCTGGGTCGTCGTGTGGGTCGGCAATTTTGTCGGTGCCCTGTTCATCGTCTTTTTGGTGTACATGGCCGGCATCTATAAGCTCAACGGCGAGGCGGTCGCCAACTCCATGGTGAGCGTCGCCGCCGGCAAGGTGACGATCGACTGGGTGACGATCTTCTTCCGCGGCATCCTGTGCAACATCTTTGTGTGCCTGGCCGTGTGGATCGGTACCGCCGGTAAGACCGTGGTCGATAAGGTTGTGGGCATTCTGCTGCCCATCGCCGCCTTTGTGGCCTGCGGTTTTGAGCACTGCGTCGCCAACATGTACTTTTTGCCTATGGGTGCCGTGATGCACGCGTGCGGCTATGGTGCCGACGTCGCCGGCGCCGATGCGCTCAACGCTGCGGGCATTGCGTTTAACTTGTCCGCCGCCACGCTGGGCAACATCGTGGGCGGCGCGGTTCTGATCGCGCTCGGCTACTGGTTTGTCTACGCCAAGAAGTCCGAGGCGTAATAAGCTGGAATGACGTACGGGCCTCCCGAGGGGCGTTTGCCTTTTGGGAGGCTCTTCGTGTCTTGCTGCGGTAGATGCAGCGGGCTTTGCGTCGCGGCAGCTGGTGGCAGGGCTGTGGTGCGGCGGGGCATGAACCCCTGAGCTGGAAGGAATAATCGAGATGGCATCGAGAGCTATGCATGACGGTCGCTCCGTGGTGACGACATGCGGGGGATGCTATGCCGATTGCGCCTTTGCGGCACGCGTTGAGGACGGTCGCGTGGTGGCCGAGTTGCCGGTGCCGGGACATCCGTGCGCGGCGCGTGCCCTGTGCGCCCGCGGGCGCCATCGCCTGGCAATGCCGTTTGACGAGCGCGACCGGATTTTGCACCCCATGCGACGCCGCCGGGATGGCTCGGGGTTTGATGCGATTACCTGGGACGAGGCGTTTGCTCAGATTGCCGAGCGTCTTTTGGGAATTGTTGACGAGCGCGGGCCCCGTGCGCTGGGCATGACACTTGGTGTGCCCTCGTTCGACCGCTACTGGGCCTATCGCTTTATGCATGCGCTGGGCTCGCCCAACGTGTACGGTGCCGATGGCGCCTGCGAGGTAAGCAGACTTACCGGTTGGGAGCACAGCCTGGGCTATAGCCCCGCCTCCGACCTTGCGCATACCGACTGCATTATGTACCTGGGGCGTTCCATTGTCGATTCGTCGACGATGGGGGCCGTTGACGCGCTCAACGATGCGCGCCGGCGCGGGGCGAAGATCATCGTGGTTGACCCCCGGCGCAGCGGCTCGGCCGCGCTTGCCGACCGCTGGCTGCGCGTACGTCCTGGATGCGATCTGGCGTTGCTGCTGGGTATCGCACATGTGCTGGTATCCGAGGACCTGTACGATCACGAGTTCGTGGACCGCTACGCCACAGGCTTTGACGAGCTGGCGCAGGCGGCCAGTGCTTGGACGCCCGAGTGGGCCGAGTCGATGTGCGACGTGCCGGCCGCAGAGATTGTCGCCACGGCGCGCGAGCTAGCTGCCGCCGCGCCTGCCGCTGTGGTGGATGCAGGCTTTCATGGTGGCATCGGCATCGCTTATGCCAATAGCACCCAGACCGCGCGCGCTATCTGCTTGGTCGATGTGCTGCTGGGCTGCATCGGGCATGAGGGCGGTGCCCTCAACCCGCCCACGCCGCTTGTGTTGGGCGATTTGGACCCTACGCGTTTCGCGACGCCGTCGATGCCGCGTGAGCCCAAGTTGGGGTCCGAACGCTATCCACTGGTCGATCCGATGCGCGGCCTGTGCACGACCATCGGTCAGTCGATTCTTGCCGGTGATTTGCGTGGGCTCATCGTCTATGCCAGTAACCCTGGTGCGGGCTATGGCAATGCACAGGCTTGGTTGGGTATTTTGCAGCAGCTCGACTTGCTCGTGACGATTGACATTCGCTGGTCCGAGACGGCGCGCGCTTCCGACTTCGTGCTGCCCGACGTGACGTATCTGGAGGCCGACCGCGGTGTAGGCACGGTCGTGGGCGCTAACGATGCGCGCGTGTTCTACCGCAACGCTGTGCTGCCCGTGCAGCATGACGACACACGTCCCGGTCGGGAGATTTTTGCCGGTCTGGCGCGGGCGTGTGGCGTGGGCGAGTACTTCCGGTTTACGTCTGACGATCTGGCGGCTGCCCAGGTGGAGCCTTTTGGGATTGATCTGGACGAGCTCAAGGAGCGCGGCTGGGCCGACACGGGTGTTGCGTTGCCGTCGCGTACGGGCGAGCCGGCGATTCCCTTGGATGGCGGCAAAATTACGCTGGCAAGTGACGTATGGGGGCGTGCCGGCCTGGGTCGTGTACCCGACTGGATCGCTCCCATGGTGGAGCCTGGCCCGGGGATGTTTCGCCTCATTAGCGGCAACCGTCCCTTTGAGTCGCACACCTCGCGAAGGCTTGCAGCCCAAGGTGCCGCCGAGGCTGGGTCGGACCTGGATGCCGTGCAGATGAATGCCGATGCTGCTGCGCATATGGGCATCGCCGACGGCGAGATCGTCGAACTCGTGAGCGATATGGGCCGCGACCGCGTGCGTGTGGAGACGACGCCGTATCTGCATCCGGCGTGCATCTTTACGTCGGCTGCTCCCGGTGGGCGCGCATTGGGTGCTGAGAGTGGTGGCCGGCAGGCCCTGGGCGTCGGGCCGCTCGACCACACACCGCTGCGCTGGGACCCGTTGACGGGTGCCGCGCTTACTCAGGAAAACGCCGTTCGCGTGGAAAAGATCACGGAGCACGTGGATAATAACGACTGATTGATTCAGCAGATTGATTCGGCTGTTTTTTGATGAACGACCGACTGATCTGCCCTTGGTTTTGAAAGGCTGCACATGAGCGATAGCCAGAACATGTCCGATGAGGTGCGCGCCCGCCTGCGCGCCATCCCTTCCGTCAACGAGCTGCTTGCCGAGTGGCCGGTGGTGAAGGCGACAGGGGAGACCTGCGACGCGGTGGTCCATGCTGCCGTGACGGCTGAGCTCGACGAGGAGCGCGCCGCCATTCGCGCCGGTGCCGCCCCGCGCTCTAAGCGCGAGCTGGCCTCGGCCATCGAGTGGCGTGCGCACCGCTCCGCGTTGCCGAGCCTGCGTCCCGCCGTCAACGCCACGGGTGTTGTTATCCATACCAACCTGGGTCGAGCCCCGCTCGCGGAGTCGGCCGCCAAGGCCGTGGCCGAGGTCGCGCGCGGCTACAGCACGCTCGAGTACAGCGTGGACACCTGCTCGCGCGGGTCGCGCAAGGAACATGCCGCGCAGCTCATCCGCTCGCTTACCGGTGCCGAGGACGCGCTGGTCGTTAACAATAACGCGGCTGCCGTGCTGTTGGTACTGGCGACCCATGCCGCAGGCAAGGAGGTCATCGTCAGCCGCGGCGAGCTTGTCGAGATCGGCGGCAGTTTCCGTATCCCCGATGTTATGGAGGCCTCGGGTGCCAAGCTCGTTGAGGTCGGGGCCACCAACCGCACGCATTTGAGCGACTACGAGCGCGCCATCACGCCCGATACGGCGATGATCCTTAAGGTTCATCCTTCCAACTATCGCATCGAGGGTTTTCACGAGGAGGTGGGTTCTCGGGAGCTTGCGGCGCTTGCTCACAAGCATGGCCTGCTGTTCTACGAGGACCAGGGCTCGGGCGCGCTGTTGCCCGACGACATCTTGGTGCGCGGTGGCGAAGAAACCACGCCGGCTTCGGTTTCGGCGGGGCTCGATATCGTGTCGTGCTCGGGTGATAAGCTGCTGGGCGCCGCGCAGGCGGGCATTATCATGGGCCGTCGCGATCTGGTCCAGGCCTGTGGGTCGCATCCGCTTATGCGCGCCCTGCGCCCGGGCAAGTTGGCGCTCACGGCGCTCGAGGCCACGCTGCGTATCTACATGGACGGCGCCGATGTTGCCCATCGCGATATTCCGGTGCTCAGCATGCTCACGCTTCCGCAGGCTCATCTGGAGCGTCGTGCCCGCAAGCTGCGCGATCGTATGGTCGCCGGGCTCGATAAGGCGGGTTGCCCGTGCGCCGTTCAGGTGGAGATCGTCGAGGAGTCGTCGACTCCCGGCGGCGGCTCGCTGCCTACCGTGGAGCTGCCCACGATGTGCGTGGCCGTGCGTCTTGTTGACGAGCGCCTGTCCGTCGACGCGCTCAAGCGCTCGCTTGTCCAGGACTTCGACACGCCGGTCGTCACGCGAACCTCGCACGATCGCATTTTGTTTGACGTGCGCACGCTCGTGGGTGACCGCGATATCGAGACGGCGGCAACGACGCTCGTCGCGTGCGTTAAGAAGGCGATTACTCGATGAGTGAGGTTCAGGCGTTGGTGGAGTGTCCCGTTATCGTTGGCACGGCGGGCCACGTCGACCACGGTAAGTCGGCACTGATTGAGGCGCTGACCGGCAAGAATCCCGATCGCCTGGAGGTCGAGCGTCGCCGGGGCATGACGGTGGAGCTGGGCTTTGGCGAACTGGCACTGCCGAGCGGCAAGATCGTGGGCCTGGTCGACGTGCCGGGGCATGCGCACTACCTGCGCGCCATGGTGCAGGGCGCCACGGGCATCGACGTGGCCGTGCTGGTGGTCTCTGCCGTTGAGGGCGTGATGCCGCAGACCCGCGAGCACGTGCATGTGCTGGAGCTGCTGGGCGTTACGCATATGGTGGTCGCGCTGACGATGTGCGACCTGGCCGACGCCGAGATGACCGAGCTTGCCGAGCTCGATGTCGATGACTTTTTGTCGGGTACCGTGTTTGCGGGGGCGCCGATGGTCCCCGTGTCGTCCAAGATCGGCGAGGGGATTGACGCGCTGCTGGCCGCGCTTGACGATCAGGTCGGTGCCTGCTGGGATTCCTGCCGCGACCGTGCCGAGCGCACCGATGCTGCGCCGCGCTTGCCGATTGACCGCTGCTTTACGATCAAGGGCGCCGGCACCGTCGTGACAGGGACACTGCACGATGCGCCGGTTGCGGTGGGCGATGAGCTCGTCGCGCTGCCGTCGCGTACAGTCTGTCGTGTTCGCGGGATTCAGGTGCATGGCGACACGCCGCGGGCGTTGTCTGGGCAACGCGTGGCGCTCAACCTGGTTGGTGACGGTGTCGCGGCGCTTGACCGCGGCGAGATGCTGGGCGTGGCGGGCCGCTTTGGTCAGACGTTGCGCTTTATGATGACGTTTACCTACCTGGGTCGCGAGGGTGCCAAGCCGCGCGTGCTCGAGTCGGGCGCGCGCGTGCATGTGATGGCCGGCACGGCCGAGGTCGTCGGCCGCATCATGCTTTTGGAGGGCGAGGCCCCCATGGCGGTGGGCGAGACCCGTACCGTTCAGGTACGCCTGGAGGAGCCACTGCCGCTGCGCGCCGGAGACCATGCCGTGGTGCTGTCGTATTCGCCCGTTATGCTCATCGGCGGCGGGCGCGTGCTACTTTCGCGCTGCCGTCGCTCGCGCGAGCTTGCCGAAGGAGAGCGTGCACTGTATGCGGCGCTCGAGTCCGGCGATATCGCGGGCGCGGTGGATGCGTGGCTGGCGCTGCAAGCGCTGCCGGTTGCGGCCGTTGATATTGCCGAGGCTTTGGATCTTGGTACCGGCGAGGTCGATGCCGCACTGCGCGGGTTGGTGGCACAGGGCTCCGTTCGCAAGCTTACCGTGGGTGATGCGGACCTCTTGGCGGACGCCGTGGTGCTAGACGCCGCGATGGATGCACTGGCGGCGACCCTGTCAGCCATGCACGCAGCGGCTCCCAAGGAGACGGGCTTTACGCCCGGCGCCGTTGCCCATGCTGCGTGGCCTGCCGCTGATGATGGCGTTGCCGCGGCTCTGATTGCCGAGGGCTGCTCGCGTGGCGTGTGCGCCGCCGAGGGGGCCGAGGTGTTCGACCCACACTCGGCCGCTGCTGCCGCACGCGTGGTGCGAGAGGCTTGCGAGCGGATCGTTTCCTTGCTGGACGAAGCTGGCCTCGATGCACCGACGTTGCCCGAGGTGGGCGAGCAACTGCAGCTCGATCGCGACACCATGACACGTGCGCTGCGCGAGCTTTCACTCAACCGCGCGATCGTTAAGGTCGAGCGCGACGTTGCCCTGTCCGCTGCCGCCGAGGCCCATGCGCGCGAGCTCGTTGCCGCCGCTATCGAGGCTGCCGGCGGTGCTGCCACCACGAGCGCCCTGCGCGAGGCCCTGGGCGTGTCACGCAAACGTGCCATCAGTATCTTGGAGCACCTGGATGCCGTGCGCTTTACGGTGCTCGACAAGGATGCCGGCGGCCTGCGCTCCCTGCGCTAGATTGGCTGCTCGGTTTGGTAAAATACCTCCGCACTTGGGAACGGATGGGCTCCGGTGGGCTCCGCGGTCCTCAAAACCGTTGCGAGGCGTGCAAAACGTCTTGGATGTGTTCGATTCACATACGTTCCCGCCATACGCTACCAGCGCTTTTGTGCTCGCGGTCTTGCTGCGTGCCGCAAAGGCGCTGTTTTGTTTTGCATGGGTTTGCCGTGCCGCCCGCTTTATCGGCGGCGGTATTTAGCTTCGTGCACCGGGTTTCGAGCATGCCGATGGGGGTGGTTTGCCGTATGACTACCGTAAGACGGGCCGATCTTTCTTGTGTCGTCCAAGCGGGTGGGTTGTCGTCGCGCATGGGCTGCGATAAAGCTCGCATGGCGTTTTGCGGCGAGCCGCTTATCGAACGCGTGCTGGGTCGGCTGGCGACAATTGCCGGCGAGTTGGTCGTGACGACTTCGCGCCCCAGCGAGCTTGTCTATCTTGAGGAGCGCACGTTTGGCGGTCTGGTGCCGCGAATAGTGTCGGACCTTGAGGGGCCGGCGGGTGCCATGCGCGGCATCGCGAGCTCGTTGGCCGCGGCGCGATTGCCGTTCGTGGCGATCGTCGCCTGCGATATGCCGTTTGTCTCGCCGGAACTCATCGGCGCGCTCGCCGATCGTGTTGAGGCCGAGGCGCTCGACGTGTGCGTGCCGTGCGAGGAGCGGGGGATTGAGCCGCTTTGCGCCGTCTGGCGCCGTGACGCGTGTGCGCCGGCCGCCCATGAGCTGCTCGCCTGCGACCGCCAGCGCATTCGCTGCCTGATCAATCGCGTTCAGGCTGGTTATATGGATGAACCGCAGATCGTTAAGGCCGCGGGCTCGACGCTCTGCTTCGAAAACGTCAATACGCCCGAGGAGTTTGCGGCGGCCGAGTTACTCGCCTAGACGATTGGAGTTGCCATGTCTCACGATATTTGTCCCGACACGGGAGAGCCTTGCACTTGCGATGGTTCCGAGCCCTGTACCTGCGGCTGCGGTGGCTGTGGACATACTGCGGAAGAGGAAGCGGCCGCCGCGGCGTATCGCGAGGCACATCGCGAAGGCCCGTCCGGTGATGCCCTCGACCACGAGCGCAAGATTATCGTTTCGTTCGACAGCACCTTCGATGTGATGGAGTGCGAGCAGCTTTGCCTGGATGCCGGCGTGCCCGGGCGCATTATGCCTTTGCCCGGCTCCATTACCGCAGGTTGCGGCCTGTGCTGGGCCATGCCGTTCTCGGGCGATGCGCTCGCCGCCTTCCGCGCCGCCACCGAGGGCCGCATAACCCCTGCCGACTACCATCAGCTCGTCCTCTAACCACCAAAACCACCACATTGGGGACAGGCACCTTTGTGGTGGCTTGGAACACGTGGACGAAACAGGTTTGAAACACAGGTTTTGCACGTCAGGTGCTCAAAAACGCTTCTACCTGCATCGTAATCAAAACGAAACATCTGCTCGCCGGCTTATGCGAAACTTTGCTGCAACAGTGCGATATTATCCATACTCGATAAAGCTCGCGGCGCATGGGGTGTCGCGACTGACATTTTTCTTTTCCATCAATTGGAGGAAGCATGAGCTACACGCAGAAAGTTCTCGACGAGCTCAAGGCCCGCTATCCCGAGCAGCCTGAGTTCATCCAGGCCGCAACCGAGATCCTCGGCACCATCCAGCCGGCGCTCGACGCCCATCCCGAGTACGAGGAGGCCGCTCTGCTTGAGCGCCTCGTCGAGCCCGAGCGCATCGTCATGTTCCGTGTTCCCTGGGTCGACGATCAGGGCAAGGTTCAGGTCAACCGCGGCTATCGCGTCGAGTTCAACTCTGCCATTGGACCCTACAAGGGCGGCCTGCGCTTTAACCCGACGGTCACCCTGGGCATGCTCAAGTTCCTGGGCCTGGAGCAGATTCTCAAGAACAGCCTGACCACCCTTCCCATGGGCGGCGGCAAGGGCGGCTCCGACTTTGACCCCAAGGGCAAGTCCAACAACGAGATCATGCACTTCTGCCAGTCCTTCATGACCGAGCTCTATCGCCACATTGGCCCCAACACCGACGTTCCCGCCGGTGACCTGGGCGTTGGCGGCCGCGAGGTTGCCTACCTGTTCGGTCAGTACAAGCGCCTGACCAACGAGTGGACCGGCGTCCTTACCGGCAAGGGCCTCTCCTTTGGCGGCTCGCTCGCCCGTACCGAGGCCACCGGTTACGGCCTGGCCTACTTTGTGGACGAGTACCTCAAGAGCCGCGGCGACTCCTTCGAGGGCAAGAACGTCGTCGTTCACGGCTCCGGTAACGTCGCCATCTACGCGGTCCAGAAGGTCGCCCAGCTCGACGGCAAGGTGCTCGCCTGCTCCGATACCCACGGCTGGGTTGAGGATCCCGACGGCATCGACTACACCGTGCTCGAGCACATCTACAACAAGAAGCGTTCCGGCCATGACAAGGGCGTTACGCTCGCTATGTACGTTGACGAGAAGCCCAACGCCGTGTGGCACGAGGGCGACGGCCGCGGCGTGTGGCAGCTTCCCTGCGATATCGCGCTGCCCTGCGCTCGCGAGAACACGCTGCTGCTCGAGGACGCCCAGGCACTCGTCGCCAACGGCTGCAAGGTGGTCGGCGAGGGCGCGAACATGCCCACGACCATCGAGGCCACGACCTACTTCCAGAAGAACGGCGTCGCCTTTATGCCCGGTAAGGCTGCCAACGCCGGCGGCGTGCTCGTGTCCGGCCTGGAGATGAGCCAGAACGCCGAGCACCTGTCCTGGACCTTCGAGGAGGTCGACGGCAAGCTCGAGCAGCTCATGCGCGGCATGTTCCACAATGTGGACGACACCGCCAAGGAGTACGGCCAGGAGGGCAACTTCGTCATGGGTGCCAATATCGCCGGCTTCCTGAAGGTTGCCGACGCCATGCTCGCCCAGGGCGTCTGCTAAATCTTCGCTCGACATAGCATGTGATGAGGCTCCCAGCTATCTGGCTGGGAGCCTTTTCTATCCCGGAGGACTCCTCATAACTTGCGGTGATATACGGACTGTTTTGCGTTCCAGAGCGGCTAATCAGTCCGTATATCACCGCAAGTTATGTATGGGTGGGTGGATTTTGTCCTAAAACGGTGTGCGGCCCCTCGTTTGGTAAACTTAAAAGTACTGGACAAGTGGAGAGATGGGGGAGAACGTGCTCAAGTTCGGTACCTACGTCCGTGTTGGAAACGCGGCCGAAGCCTATGAGCTCTTACAGAAGAACCGCAACAACAAGATTGTGGGCGGCGGCATCTGGATGCGCCTTGGTTCGCGTCGCGTGGCGACGGCGATTGACCTTTCGGCCTGCGGACTCGATCAGATCGAGGAGACCGAGACCGAGTTTCGCATCGGTGCCATGTGCACCCTGCGCCAGCTCGAGCGCCATGCCGAGCTCAACGCGCTTGTCAACAATGTCTTTGAGTTCGCCGTCCACGACATCGTGGGCGTGCAGCTGCGCAATACCGCCACGGTGGGCGGCAGCATCTACGGCCGCTTTGGCTTCTCGGACGTTCTCTCTGCCTTCCTCGCGCTTGATTCCTATGTTGAGCTGACGGGTGCCGGCCGCGTGCCACTCGCCGAGTTCGTTGACATGGGCTACGTGCGCGACGTGATCGAGCACGTCGTGGTCGTTAAGCACGACTACCGCGCGAGCTATGAGGCCGTGCGCAAGGCCGCGACCGACTTCCCCTCGCTGAACGTCACCGCTGCCTGGTGGGACAACAGCTGGCATGTCACCGTGGGTGCCCGTCCGCTGCGCGCGACCCTGCTGCAGGGCGCGGCGTGCGGTCTTACCAGCGAGCAGCCTTCCGAGGACGAGCTGCGTACCCTGGCCGCGTCTGTACGCGCGCTGAGCTACGGCACCAACCTGTGGGGCTCGGCCGAGTACCGCCGTCGCATCTCGGCACCGCTCGCCGTCCAGGCCGTGCGCCGCGCCGCCGGCATCGAGCTTTCGGCCGCGCTTGCCCGCGAGCTCGAGACCGTGCAGGTCCCCAAGTTTGCCACGGACGAGTATTCCTGCCGCCGCGTGCCCGGCGTCGATTCTAGCGAGGTGCGCTAATGGCTGCCAAACTCATCGATCTTTCCTTTACGCTCAACGGCCGTAAGGTCAAGGTTCAGATTGCCCCCGACACCATGCTCTTTGCACTGTTGCGCGAGCAGGGTTGTGCGTCGGTGCGCTGCGCCTGTGAGACCACCAACTGCGGCCTGTGCACGGTGTGGCTCGACGGCGACCCGGTGCTGAGCTGCTCGGTTCCCGCCGCTCGCGTCGAGGGCCACACCATCACCACGCTCGAGGGCCTCAAGGCCGAGTCCGAGGCTCTCGCCCGTGCGATGGCTGCCGAAGGCGCCGAGCAGTGCGGTTTTTGCGCCCCCGGCCTCATCATGAACGTGCTGGCGATTGCCCGCGCCGCCAAGGAGGACCCGAGCCTCGTCGCCACGCGCGAGGAGCTCTCGCGCCAGCTTGCCGGCAATCTCTGCCGTTGCAGCGGCTACGAGAGCCAGCTGCGCGCCATCGTGCGCTTCCTCAACGAGTCCGGCGTGCAGGTGGGCTTCGAGATGCCCGAGCTGCCGGTCAATAACACCAGCTCCGATGGTGTCGCGTACAAGCAGATCACTCACAAGCAGCCCAAGAAGGATTCGAAGGCTCTGCTCGAGGGTCGTCCCGTCTACACGGGCGACATGGTGCCCGCCGGCGCGCTCATCGTTAAGCTCAAGCGCAGCCCGTATGCGCGTGCCAAGATCCGCTCCATCGATACGTCGCGCGCCCTGAAGGTGCCCGGCGTCGTGGGCGTCTACACCTACGAGGACGTGCCCCAGCGCCGCTTTACCATCGCCGGCCAGAGCTATCCGCAGCCGAGTCCCTACGACCGCCTGATTCTCGAGAACCTCGTCCGTTACCAAAACGAGGAGGTGGCGATCGTCGCCGCCGAGACTGAGGAGGCTGCCGATAAGGCGCTCAAACTCATTAAGGTCGACTATGAGGTGCTCGAGCCGCTGCTCGACTTTACCAAGGCACTCGATAACGATATCGTGGTCCACCCCGAGGGCGACGTGACCTTTATGTTCCCGCAGGGTGGCGACGTCCCGCGCAACTTGGTATGCAGCGGCACGAGCGACTTTGGCGACCTGGACGAGGCCTTCGCCCAGAGCGACATCGTCTTCACCCGCACCTACACCAGCCAGGCCACGCAGACCGCGCCCATGGAGACCTTCCGCGCCTTCGCGACGACCGACGCCTTCGGCCGCATCTCGGTGACTACCTCGACGCAGGTGCCCTTCCACGTGCGCCGCATGGTCGCGCAGTCGCTCGACATTCCGCAGTCGCAGGTGCAGGTCATTAAGCCGCGCATTGGTGGAGGCTTTGGCTCCAAGCAGACGGGCTGCTGTGAGATCTTCGTGGCGTTTGTCACTCAGCAGACCGGTCGTCCGAGCTACTGCTGCTACACCCGCGAGGAGACCATCACCGCGGGCAACTCGCGCCACCAGATGCAGATGACCGTTAAGCTGGGCGCCATGAACGACGGCACCATCACGGCCATCGATCTGCACACGCTGTCCAACGCCGGCGCGTACGGCGAGCACGCTACCACGACGATCGGCCTCTCGGGCCACAAGAGCCTGCCCATCTACAACCACGTGAAGGCGAGCCGCTTTAGCTGGGACGCCGTCTACACCAATACCAACCGCGGCGGCGCGTATCGTGGCTATGGTGCCACCCAGGGCCAGTTTGCCGTGGAGAGTGCCGTCAACGAGCTCGCCGACATGCTGCACATGGACCCCGCCGACCTGCGCCTTAAGAACATTGTGCGCGAGGGCGAGATCATGCCGCAGTACTACAACGAGAAGCTCAACGCCTGCGCGCTCGACCGCTGCCTGCTGCGTGCGATGGACATGATCGGTTGGCGCGACAAGCCGCTGGCTGTGGACCTGGGCGACCGCGTGCGCGCACTGGGCTGCGCGCTCACCATGCAGGGCTCGGGCATCTCCAACGTGGACATCGCCGGCATCGACATGCGCCTGGAAGAGGACGGCTTCATTACCATCGGCACCGGCGCTACTGATAACGGCATGGGCGTCGACACCATCCTGGCGCAGATTGCCGCCGAGGAGCTGGGCGTTGAGAGCTCGCTTATTGTGGTGCGCGGCGTGGACACCGACGTGTCGCCGTTCGATGCCGGCTCGTACGCGAGCTCGGGCACGTACGTGACGGGCCTGGCAGCCAAGAACGCCGCGACTGAGCTGCGCGAGAAGATCTGCGCCAAGGCCGCCCAGATGTGGGACGTGGACGCCGCCGACGTGGTCTTCGATGGCCAGTACGTGCGCCTGTCCGACGAGCGTGCCGCGCGCGAGCAGAACCGCTACCTCACGCTGCGCGACTTTGCCAACCTGTGCGTAAAGAACATCGCGGGCGGCGACGCGCTCACCTCGCATGCCTCTGCCTGCCTGCCCGTTTCGCCTCCGCCGTTTATGGCCGGCATTGCCGAGGTCGAGGTCGACAAGGCCACCGGCAAGGTGACTGTGGTGGACTATGCGGCAGCCGTCGACTGCGGCACCGTGATCAACGAGGCGCTCGCGCGCGTCCAGGCCGAGGGCGGCATTGCCCAGGGTATCGGTCACGCGCTCTACGAGATCGTCGAGCACGATGATCGCGGCCGCCTGCGCACCGGCAACTTTATGAGCTACAAGCTGCCCACGCGCCTGGATATCGGCAGCATTCGCGTGGCCTTTGAGCCGAGCTACGAGCCGACGGGCCCGTTTGGCGCCAAGTCGATCGGCGAGGTCGTCATCAACACGCCGCTCGCCGCAGTAGCCTCGGCCGTGGCGCACGCCACCGGCCATCAGGTTCGCTCACTGCCCATCACGCCCGAGAAGGCCCTGCTGGGGGAGTAGCGGGTCGGCGAACAAGTCGTAATTGGCGGGGCGGGGCAACTCGTCCCGCCTTTTGCACTCGTGGTGAGGTCGTGAGCCTGTAAAAGGTGTGCGTGCGCTTGCCGTTCGTATCTGCTATCATTCCTAGTCTGTGCGCTCATGCGGGCGTGGCGGAATTGGTAGACGCGCCAGATTTAGGTTCTGGTGGGATTCCCGTGAAGGTTCGAGTCCTTTCGCCCGCACCAACGCATCTGCGTCGGCTTCGGCCGTCGCGACTCTTTGTTGCATAAAGGTACCAGCACCTCAGATAAGCTGGGCAGTATGAGGAGGAACGTGTTGAACATCACCGCTTCTGACGTCAAGGACGCCAAGCTCACCGCTACGGTCACCATCCCGGCCGCCGACGTCGACGCCGCGATCAAGAAGGCTTACAAGGACACCGCCAAGAAGTACCGCTTCCCGGGCTTCCGTGCCGGTAAGGCTCCCCGTCCGGTCATCGACTCCGCTCTTGGCGCCGAGGCTACCCTCGCTCAGGCCACCAACGACCTGATCGCCGCCAACGAGCCCGCCGTCCTCAACGAGCTGGACATCGTCCCCACCAAGAACGGTGACTACAAGGAGCTCGACCTCGCCAAGGATCACGAGGACTACACCTACACCGTCGAGTTCTCCCTGCGTCCTGCTGCTGAGCTCTCCTCCTTCGACGCTGTCGAGATCGAGATGCCCCCTGCGGAGGTCACCGAGTCTGAGATTAACAACCAGGTCGAGATGCTCCTCAACTACCGTGCCACCTTCGAGGACGTCGAGGGTCGCGCCGTCGAGGCCGAGGATTACGTCACTGTCGACCTCAAGGCCGTCGAGAACGCCGACAACTTTGCCGCCGAGGGCCGTATGCTCATCGCCGGTAGCGACAGCAACCCCAAGGAGTTCAACGAGGCCCTGATCGGCGCTAACGTTGACGACGTCAAGACCGTCACCTGGACCGACGAGGTCGAGGAGGGCGAGGAGGCCGAGACCCACACCGTCGAGGTCACCGTCAAGGGCATCAAGGTCCGCAACACCCCCGAGCTCACCGACGAGCTCGTCAAGTCCGACTTTGGCTTCGACAGCATCGACGCTATGCGCGACGCCATCAAGATCGAGATCGAGCAGGACAAGGCTTCCCGCCTGCCGGCCGAGAAGGAGAACCGTTGCGTCTCCGCTCTCGCCGAGCGTCTGCAGCTCGACGAGATGGACGCCGACTACGAGCAGTCCGTCTTTGAGGAGCTTGGCCAGAACTTCCTGTCCAATCTCGCTGCCCGCGGCATGACTCTGGACACCTGGCTGCCCGCTTCCGGTCTGACCATGGAGCAGTTCATCGGCGACCTGCACAAGCAGGCCAACGACGTTGCCCGTGAGTCCCTGGCTCTCGACGCCCTCGCCCGTGAGCTCAAGATTGAGGTTACCGAGGACGACATCAACGCCGAGTTCGAGAAGGCCGGCGTCAAGGACGTCGAGGCTTCCAAGGCCGAGTTCATTGCCGATGGCCGCATGCCTGCCGTCCGCGAGTCCATCCGTCGCTCCAAGGCCGTCGACCACCTGGTCGAGAACGCCAAGGTGACCGAGGTCGACGAGACCGCCAAGGACGCCGAGTAATTCTCGCCACCTTGCCCACGAGCGCATGTACGCGCCTGTGATGGGGTAAAGTTATAAGCCGGTTATCCGGTTGCTTCGTACGGTGCCAGCCAATGCATAGCATGCGGGCACCGTACGTTTATCTAGAACCAATTTGGTCCGCAAGAGAGAAATGGAGATGCGTATGATCGCTAAGTTCGATTCCGCCCTCGTGCCATACGTTATCGAGCAGACGCCGCGCGGCGAGCGCAGCTACGATATCTATTCGCGCCTGCTCAACGACCGCATCATCTTCTTGGGCGAGGAGATCAACTCCGTAAGCGCCAACCTGGTCGTTGCCCAGCTGCTGCATCTTGAGAGCCAGGATGCCGAGAAAGATATCTCGCTCTACATCAATTCGCCCGGCGGCGAGGTCTACTCCGGCCTGGCGATTCTTGACACTATGAACTTTATTAAGCCGCAGGTCTCAACCATTTGCGTCGGTATGGCCGCGTCTATGGCCGCCGTGCTGCTTTCGGCCGGCGCCAAGGGTAAGCGCTTTTGCTTGCCGCACTCCAAGGTCATGATTCACCAGCCCAGTGGCGGTGCCCAGGGTCAGCAGACCGAGATCGAGATCGTTGCCGAGGAGATTAAGAAGACTCGTCGCGAGCTCAACCAGATCCTGTCCGATGCCTCGGGCCAGCCGATCGAGAAGGTCCAGGCCGATACCGAGCGCGACAACTACCTGACCGCTGCCGAGGCCCTCGACTACGGCCTGATCGACCGTATCGTTACCTCGCGCGATCTCGCCGCGAAGGACGCCTAGGATGGCAGGAAACATGCAGGACAACTTTGACGAGAACGGCAACCCCATCCGCTGCTCCTTCTGCGGAAAAGAGCAGGGGCAGGTCCGTCGCCTCGTAAAGGGTCCGACCAACATCTTTATCTGTGACGAGTGCGTCGCCGCCTGCTCCGAGATTTTGGAGGAGTCGCTGGCTTCGGACTTTATGGACGCTGCCCGCAACGGCAAGCTGCCGGGCTTCCTCAACGACCACGGCCAGGCAGCATCCCAGCCCGCCGTAGACCCCGAGACCGAGGGCTTTGAGCTGGAGGACGACGCTCGCCAGGTCATCACGCATGTGCCGACGCCGCACGAGATCTATGACGAGCTTTCGGCTTATGTCATGGGCCAGGAGGACGCCAAGCGCGCCATGTCGGTTGCCGTGTACAACCACTATCGCCGCGTGATCGAGGGCGGCGCCGCGCTTTCGGCCTTCGACGAGGCTGACGGTATGGGCGGCCAGTTCGACGACGATATGGACGAGGTAGAGCTCGCCAAGTCCAACATCCTGCTGCTCGGTCCCACCGGTACCGGTAAGACCCTGCTTGCCCAGACGCTCGCGCGCATTCTCGAGGTGCCGTTTGCCATCGCCGATGCCACCGCGCTCACCGAGGCCGGCTATGTGGGCGAGGACGTTGAGAACATCCTGCTCAAGCTCATCAACGCCGCCGATGGTGACATTGAGCGCGCTCAGGTGGGCATTATCTACGTGGACGAGATCGACAAGATCGCCCGCAAGGCCGAAAACCTCTCCATCACTCGCGATGTCTCGGGCGAGGGCGTTCAGCAGGCACTGCTTAAGATTCTTGAGGGCACGGTGGCAAGCGTTCCGCCCACCGGCGGCCGCAAACATCCCCAGCAGGAGCTGCTGCAGATCGATACGACCAACATCCTGTTCATCTGCGGCGGTGCCTTTGTGGGTCTGGACAAGATCATCGCCGATCGCGTGGGCAACAAGGGCGTGGGTTTTAACTCCGAGATCGCCGGCCCCACTTCGGTCGACGAGAACGATCTGCTGCGTCAGGTGCTCCCGCAGGACCTCAACGCCTTTGGCATGATCCCCGAGTTTGTGGGACGTACGCCTGTCGTCACCCAGACGCAGGCGCTCGACGAGGACGACCTGGTGTCGATCCTGACCGAGCCCAAGAACGCCGTGGTGCGTCAGTACCGCAAGATGTTCCAGCTCGAGGACGTTGAGCTTGAATTTGAGGACGCGGCCCTGCACGAGATCGCCCGCATGGCGCTCGCCCGCAAGACCGGCGCCCGCGGCCTGCGCTCCATCTGCGAGGACGTGTTGCAGCAGACAATGTTCGATCTGCCCAGCGAGGAAGGCGTCACCAAGGTCATCGTGACCGAAGCCTCCGTAAAGGGCGAAGAACAGCCCCAGCGCATCTATGGGTAAATAGAGTCCGTTCAGGTCCCGCGGCAACCACCGCGGGACCTGCCATTTGGGGACAGGTTTATTTTGGTCGGTTTTATATGGGTGAACGTCATTCTGCCTGATAAAACCCGCCAAAATAAACCTGTCCCTTTTTGGTAGGTATGCCTGTGCTATTCTGTGAGATTGTCAAGTTAGTACCTTCAGACTGAAGTAATCGATACCTAAGGCGTGTCCGTCTGCTTGGTTTTCGTAGATTCCGCACGAGCCGAAGAGCACTAAATGTGCTCTTCGTGCGAGCCAGGACCTGACCGAGCGAAAACCAAGCAGGCGGACACGCCGACGGGCAAGGGAGAGATATATGGAAGAAATGCCCAAGAACTACGATCCGTCGACCAGCGAGCCGGCGATCCTGCAGAAGTGGCTCGACGGCGGCTACTACAAGCGCCGCGAGGGCGTGGGCGACTGCACCGTCACCATTCCGCCTCCCAACGTAACCGGCAAGCTCCACATGGGTCACGCCACCGACGACTCCATCCAGGACGCCATCATCCGCATGGCCCGCATGCGCGGCAAGTCCACGCGCTGGGTGCTGGGCACCGACCACGCCGGTATCGCTACGCAGACCAAGGTCGACAAGAAGCTCAAGAGCGAGGGCATCAGCCGCCTGGAGATCGGTCGCGACAAGTTTGTCGACGCCTGCTGGGACTGGACCCACGAGTACGGCGGCATCATCGTCGAGCAGATCAAGCGCATGGGCTGCTCCGTCGACTTCGACAACGAGCGCTTCACCATGGACGAGGACTACGCGCAGGCCGTGCGTAAGGTGTTCTGCGACTGGTACCACGACGGCCTGATTTATCGCGGCAAGCGCATCGTCAACTGGTGTCCCAACTGCACTACCGCTATCTCGGACGACGAGGCCGAGTACAAGGACGAGAAGGGCCACCTGTGGCACCTGCGCTACCCGCTGACCGAGCCGGTCAACGGCCAGGACTACATCGTCGTCGCCACCACGCGCCCCGAGACCATGCTCGGCGACACGGGCGTTGCCGTTTCCCCGAAGGATCCTGAGAAGGCCGCCTTCGTGGGCAAGACCGTCAAGCTTCCCATCGTCGACCGCGAGATCCCCATCTTTGAGGATTGGCATGTCGACGCCAACTTTGGCTCCGGCTTTGTTAAGGTCACCCCGGCCCACGACCCCAACGACTACGCCATGGGTCAGGCTCACGACCTGCCGCAGATCAACATCTTCGACGAGCACGCGATGGTCGTCGAAGGCTACGGCGAGTTCACCGGCATGAACCGCGACGAGTGCCGCGAGGCCGTCATCAAGTGGTTCGAGGAGCACGACCTGCTCGATCACGTCGAGGACCTCGATCACTCCGTCATGCACTGCTACCGTTGCGACTCCGCGCTGGAGCCGTGGCTGTCCGAGCAGTGGTTCGTGGCCGTCGACAAACTCAAGGGGCCGGCGCTCGACGCCGTCAACTCCGGCAAGGTTACCTTCCATCCCGCGCGCTGGACGCAGACCTACACCACTTGGATGGAGAACCTCAAGGACTGGTGCATCAGCCGCCAGCTGTGGTGGGGCCACCGTATCCCCGTGTTCTACTGCGAGGACTGCGGCTGGGAGGACGCCCTTACCGAGGACACCGACGTGTGCCCCAAGTGCGGCGGTCATCACGTGCACCAGGACGAGAACGTGCTGGACACCTGGTTCAGCTCGCAGCTGTGGACCTTCGCCACGCAGGGCTGGCCGCAAAAGCCGGAGCTGCTCGAGGGCCATCACCCCACGACGGCGCTCGTCACCGCGCGCGACATTATCGCGCTGTGGGTTGCTCGCATGGTTATGAGCTCGCTGTACTTCTTGGATGAGGTGCCGTTTAAGGACGTCGTCATCTACCCGACGATTCTGGCCAAGGACGGCAGCCGCATGTCCAAGTCCAAGGGCAACGGCGTTGACCCCATGGACCTCATTGGCATGTACGGCGCCGACGCCATGCGTTACAACCTGCTGACGCTGTGCACCAACAACCAGGACGTCAAGTTTGACGCGAACATCGACAAGAAGACCAAGAAGCTCATCGACAGCCCGCGTACCGACCAGGCTAAGTCGTTTGTGACCAAGATCTGGAACGCCAGCCGCTTCCTGCTCATGAACATGGAGGGCTACACGCCTGGCGAGCCCGTCGTGGAGACGCCGGCCGACGCCTGGATGTTCAGCCGCCTGGCCAAGGCCGTTAAGATGGTCACCGAGGGCATTGAGAACTATACGTTTGGCGACATGGCCCGCGGCGTGCAGCAGTTCTTCTGGAACGAGGTCTGCGACTGGTACGTCGAGGTCACCAAGGCCCGCCTGAAGGGCGAGGGCCGTCTGCAGGCTCAGCGCAACCTGATCTTTGTGCTCGACACCTCTATTCGCCTGATGCACCCGCTCATGCCGTTCGTCACCGAGGAGATCTGGGACAACATGCCGGCGAGCGTGCTCGACCTGGACGCCGAGGGCAACGTGGATCGCGCCGAGGCGCTCATGATCGCCAAGTGGCCCGAGCCCGCCGACTACGCCAAGTATGTTGACGAGGACGCCGAGCGCGCGTTTGAGCTGTGCCGCGCCGTCGTTTCCGCCGCCCGCGCCACGCGTTCGCGTTATCGCTTGAGCCCCAAGGCCGAGCTCGACGTGGTCGTGCGCGCCGGTGCCGAGGACATCGAGAAGCTCGAGAGCCTGCGTTCGACCATTGAGCCGCTGGCGAACACCGCTTCGCTGGTCATGGGTACCGATGTCGAGAAGCCGGCCGCGAGCATCGCCGTGGTCGACAGCGGCGTCGAGGCCTTTGTGGTGCTCGAGGGCAAGGTTGACCTTTCGGCCGAGAAGGCACGTCTTGAGAAGGAGATCGCCGCGGCTCAGAAGGAGCTTGCCGGCTGCGAGAAGACGCTCGCCAACGAGGGCTTTGTGGCCAAGGCCGCGCCCGCGGTGGTCCAGAAGAAGAGGGACCGTGCAGCTGAGCTCAAGGAGATCCTGGCGGCGCTGACTGCTCAGGTTGCTGACTTCTCGTAGACGGTACTGGGGGACGCGGTTTGGGGCTTTGCTCGCTACTGCGGACACCTATTCCGCCGTTCTAACGAACGGCGGCTGGCTCGACGCTGCAAACGCCTCTGATGGCCAATCTGCCGTTCAACTTCGGGCGCATGGGCATAAGCCCTATGCGCCCTTGTTTCACGGCACCTTGGCTCATCAGAGGCGTTTTCGCTGACTATCCTCAACCTATACTGTTTAATTTTTCTATGAATGGCGGTTCTGAAAATGCCTAAGCGTTCTGGCTTGTATACCGTTCCTTTTGAGTTTGATTTGCTTTCGTTTGGTGAGGCTGTGGGGCTGGCTGCTGATACGGGGCGGATTTCTGGGGATGCTGGTCCTCTGCTTGAGACGGTTGTCGATATGCTCGATGAGTTGGGGCGTCCGGACGAGTACTTTGATTGCATTCAGGTCGCCGGTACCAATGGCAAGACTTCGACTACGCGTTTTTCGGCTGCCATTCTTCGTGGTGAGGGGTTAAAAACCGCACTGTATACGTCTCCGCAGCTGGTGCGCTATCCCGAGCGCATGGAGGTTGACGGGCGCGTTGTGAGCGACGAGGCCTTTGCCCGTGGCGTTTCGGCGGCTGTCGAGGCGGGGCGTCGCGTGAATGCCCGTCGTGTGGCGGCGGGGGAGCGTGACTATACCATCACGCCGTTTGACCTGCTGACGGCTGCTGCGCTTGTGGTATTTGCCGAGGCCGCGGTAGATGTCGCCGTGCTCGAGGTTGGTATGGGCGGGCGTTGGGACGCCACGAGTGCGACCGATCCCGTCGCCGTTGCCATTACGGGCATCGGGCTCGATCACACACGTATTTTGGGAGACACGCTCGAGGCCATTGCGGGGGAGAAGGCCGCGGTTATCAAACCCGGGCGCTTGGTTGTTTTGGGCGTGGGCACACACGAGGCGAGCGTTCAGCGCGTGATGGATGCCCGTTGCCGCGAGTGCGGCATTGTGCCGCTCGTGGTGAGTCATGCCACGACTAAGGTGCCGGCGCATGTGGGCGACACGGTTGAGTTTAGCTGCACCACGCCACGTGCCATCTATACGTCGAGTATGGTCAAGCCGGCGTATCAGCCGCAAAATGCTGCGTGCGCGATAATGCTGTGCGAGGGGTATCTGGGCCGCGAGCTCGACCACGATGCGCTGGATGCGTCGCTTATGGGCTGCCCCACGCCGGGCCGATTTGATGTGCTGGGAACCGATCCGCTCAAGCTGATCGATGCCTGTCATAACCCCCAGAGCTGCGAGAACTTTGTAAGCGCGCTGGACGAGATTGACCCGTACGTTGAGAATCGCCCCACGCTGCTGTGCGCCGCGCTGGCCGATAAGGACGTGGCGGGTATCGTTGACGTTCTGGTTCCGGCGTTCCCCCGCGTGGTCGTGACCCAGACCGATTCCGATCGCGCCCTGCCGGCAGAGGAGCTCGCCGCCCTTGTGGACGCCGATAAACTCGCGGGCGTGTACGCGAGCGTGCCCGAGGCCCTCGCGGCCCTCGATGCCGCAGACGAGCCTTTCGTTGCCGCCGGCACCATCACCCTAGCCGGCGAAGTAGCCGGCCTGCTGCGTTAACCCATCCCCTCATCAGTTGCGGTGAAATACGGACTGTTTAACAAGCCAGAAGCCTCAAACAGTCCGTATATCACCGCAACTCAAAAGCAGTCAATTTGGGATGGGGCTTTTTGGCTGCCCTGTGCCCCGAGTTGACTCGCTTGCCACGAAATGAGCCTATCTACTACGTTTTACTGACTACCCTCGACCACACGGAACATCGCGAAATTATAACCGCAGGTACACGGCTTGCGGATTTTGCGAAAAGCCGGTTATGGTCGACCTGTACGGGTTAAACGTAGTAGATAGGCCGTTTTTGTGGCGCGGTGTTGGTGGGATGTGACAAAGGGACTGTCCCTTTGTCACATTGGCTAGTCTAGGCGGACCGGATCGTGGGGGTAGGCGTTGAGAATCTCGACGCCGTTCTCGGTCACCAGGGCAAGGTCCTCGATGCGGACACCGGTGCGGCCGGGGAGGTAGATGCCCGGTTCGATGGAGAACGTCATGCCCGGTTCAACGACCTGCTCGTTGACGAGCGAGACGTCGCCTGGCTCGTGGTCCTGCAGGCCGATCGAGTGGCCCAGGCGATGCGTGAAGTACTTGCCGTAGCCAGCGTCCTCAATCACGTCGCGCGCGGCGCGGTCCAGGTCACACATGCGCACACCCGGTGCGATGAGCGCCTCGGCGGCCTCGTTGGCGCGGCGCACGATGTCGTAGATGTGTGCCGTCTCCTCGTCCGGCTCGCCCCAAAAGAACGTGCGCGTCATGTCCGAGCAGTAGTTGCAGCGGCGTCCGCCAATGTCGAACAGCACCACGTCGCCGCGTTTGAGCACGGTGTCGTCGGGCTCGTGATGCGGGTCGCCGGCGTTGGCGCCAAAGCTCACGATGGGCGGGAAGCTAAAGCCCTCGCAGCCGTGCTTGCGATACAGACCGAGCATCCGGTCGGCAATTTCGCGCTCCGTCACGCCCTCGTGAACGAGTTTGATGGCGTCGGCCATCACGTCGTCGTTAGCGGCCGAGGACGCGCGCATCAGCTCCTGCTCGGCTTCGTCCTTGTGGGTGCGTGCGGCGGTGACGGCAAAGTCGCCCAGGAAAAACTCGCTGGCGGCGTGGCGCTCCATGAGCGGCATCAAAAAGCCGGAGCGCATGACGGTATCGATGCCGAGCGGCTTGGTCGGATCGATCTCACTCGCGATGGCGTCGGCCACGACGTCGGTATCGGTGTGGTAGGCGACGCGGGCATTGTCGTACTCGGGCAGCTGATGCAGTGCGTTGACCAGGATCACTGGCTCGGCATTGCGCGCGAGCAGCACACCGCAAAAACGCTCGAACATATCGGCATAAAAGCCGGTCAGATAGTAAATCGACCACGGGTCGTTCACAAGCAGCTGCGCGCCGGGGTGCTGTGCCTCGAGTGCATCGAGCACGCGTGCCACACGCTGGTCATCGACATGTGCCATACATCGTCCTTTCGCTAGGTTGCCACCATGGTATCCCATGCCCGGCAGTTAGGGACGTTCCTTTTATGCCGGCGCTTTGGGACACTCCTTGGCATGGCGAGCCTAGCGAACGTTCGGGCAAAAGTAGTCATTAGAGGCCTGTCCCAAATGGGCTGGTTTCAAAAGTATGGCGGATTACGGGGCTGGACCTGTATTACTTGACCATGGGAAAAATCATGAAATTAAAACCGCAGGTAGACGGCTTATAAAAAATAGATAAATGCCGGTATGGATGGGGGTCTCCGAATCAGCCCCGTAATCCGGCATAGTTTTGAAATGGCACTAAAGTAGGCACAAGCTAAATGCCGATTCCAAGGATAGTTGCGGTGGAATAGTTCCTGGATGCCGGGGTTTTGGCGGAAATCAGGAACTATTTCACCCCAATTGAGGAGGGGCGGGGTGGATGGCGGGGTAGCTAAAAGAGCCCCGTCCCAAATTAGCTAGACTAGGTCGATGTCCATGCTGGCGATAAGGTTGATGTTGGTGTCTGGGAGGTTCTCTAGCACGACGTCGCCCATGCGGATGGGGGCCTCGACGATCACGCCGCGGATGAGGTCCATGGCTTGGGCGTGGAGTTCTAGCGGGATGGCTTCGGATGTGCGCACGGGGAGCAGGGCTTCGTCGCCGCCGGAGACGGCCACGGTCGTCGTGAGCACGCGCATGGGGCAGGTGAGCTCCTGGTGTGCGAACTTATCGCCGCGCGGGCAGTTGTTACCGGTTACGGAGCGCACTTCCACCACGGCGCCATTGGCGTCGCGCTCTACCTCTATGGTCAGGAGGCACTCGGATGGGCAGGTCGTGCAGTTGAACTGCAGCGTTTCGATCACGTTATCGCTCATAGTCTATGCCTCCTCGACGGGATCGACGGAAAGGACAATCTCGCTGGCACCCAGATCGAGCGCTTGTTTGATGACCTTTGCCGGCAGTGGGAAGCTTTCCATAACGCTCGGCTTAAACGCGCGGACCTTGCCGGCGAACAGCTCCTCGCCGTTGGCCAAGATCCTCACGCAGGCGGCATCGACTGGCCGGCGCACGCGGAAGTTGAGCTTGGTGAGCGCCACAGCCGTAATGCGTCCCGGCAGCGCGTAGCCCGCGATGCCGGCAGGGGAGACGGTGAGCTCGCAGCTCGGAACGGTGCCCGCGTCGGTCCCCAGAGCGTACGCCGCTGCAGTTGCGCCAGCCCTCTCGGACTCGGTCGTTACGTTGTCGGCAAGGTCGTGTACGTGCAGCACGTTGCCGCAGGCAAAGATGCCCGGCACGCCTGTCTGCAGGCTCTGGTCCACTACGGCGCCGCGCGTGCGTGGGTCAAGCTCTACGCCCGCGACAACCGAAAGCTCATTCTCGGGAATCAGGCCCACCGAAAGCAGCAGCGTGTCGCACGGAACGATGCGCTCCGTCCCGGCAATGGGCGCCAGATGCTCGTCGACCTGACTCACCTCGACGGCCTCCACGCGGTCGTGCCCGATTACGCGTGTGACGGTGGTGGACAAGTGCAGCGGAATTCCAAAGTCGTCCAGGCAGTTCTTGACATTGCGGCGCAGGCCGTTGGCGTACGGCATGAGCTCGTACACGCCCTCGACCGAAATCCCCTCGAGCGTGCAGCGACGTGCCATGATCAGCCCGATGTCGCCCGAGCCCAAGATGACGGCGCGCGAGCCGGGCTTGAGGTTCTCGATATTGATGTATCGCTGCGCCAGGCCTGCCGTAAACACGCCGGCGGGTCGGCTGCCGGGAATCTTGATCTCGCTGCGGGTACGTTCGCGGCAACCCATGGCAAGGACGATCGCGCGTCCGGTGAGCTGCCGCATGCCGGCGGTGCTCATGAGCGTGACGGTGTGGACCGAGGTGTCTCCCGTAGGCTCGCCTGAATCAATCCCGATCACCATGCTGTTCAGGAACAGCGCAATGTCGGTTGCGTGCACCTGGTCGATAAAGCGCTGCGCGTACTCGGGACCGGTGAGCTCCTGTTTAAAGTGCGACAGGCCAAAGCCAGGGTGGATGCACTGGCGGAGGATTCCGCCCAGGTGCTGCTCGCGCTCCACGATGGCCACGCGCGCTCCGGCCTTATGAGCGGCCAGCGCGGCCGCCATGCCGGCAGGCCCGCCGCCGATAACGACCACGTCGAAGGCTTGCGTTTGTACGGCTTCTACAACGCCGCAATCAATCGCGCTCGATTTGAATTCCGCCATCCTAGCGCACCCCCTTCAGCAGTCCCTCGACCAACCAAGATCCGGCATCCTCCAACAGCACCTCGCTGGGGTCGCAGCCCAGCTCGCGCGCCAGGATCGCAACCACGCGGCTCTGGCAAAAACCGCTCTGGCACCGACCCATGCCGGCACGGCAGCGGCGCTTGACGCCTTCGACCGAAACCGCGCCCGGGCGGCGTCGGATCGCGGCCACGATCTCTGCCTCGGGCACCGTCTCGCAGCGGCAGACAATCTGCCCCCACGCGGGGTCGGACTCAATGAGCTCCTCCTTGCGCGCGAGCGGCGCGCGGTCAAAGTCGTCCGGCGCGCGGCGAATCGGGTTCCAGTCGGTCCGTTCGTGCAAAACCACACCCGCTTCGCGCATCACGTGCTCCATGCGCTCGGCAATGGCCGGGGCGCTCGCCACGCCCGGCGACTGAATACCTGCCGCCTGGAACAGCCCCGGCACCACGGCTGACTGCCCAATAAAAAAGTCGTTCGTACCCTGAATGACCGGACGACCGCCGGCAAATGCGCGCACCATGCGGCGCGTGTCCAGGTCGGGCACCAGCTTGCGCGCGCCGGTCAGCAGCGCGTTCACATCGCTTGCATAGGTCTGCGTGTCGCCCGGCTCACGCACGGCAGCCGTGGCGGTGATCACGGTGTTGCCATGCACGGTGCCCGTCACGATAACGCCCTTCGACACCGGCGTCGGCACGGGGTAGAGCGGCATGAGCGTGCGTGGCTCCTTGTCCAGCACCACGATGTTGCCCTGACGCCAGACCATCTGGAACTCCTCGGCGCCCGCCATATGCGAGATGTCGGCGGCGCCGTTGCCTGCGGCGTTGATCAGGTAGCGGCAGCGCACATCGCCGGCAGGCGTCACCAGCGTAAAGCGCGCAGCACCGTCGGTAGCCTCGCCGCCAGCAACCTCAATCGCTTCCACCGGCGCGGACCGCATAAACGTCACCCCGTTGGCCACGGCGTTCTCCAGCGCGGCGATGGCAACCTCAAACGGGTCGACAAAGCCGGTCGAGGGGCACCACAACGCGCACGTCGCATCGGCGCTGGCGCGCGGCTCAAGTTCATGGATGCGGTCGGGTCCGACGATCGACAGCTCGGGCACGCCGTTGGCAAGGCCATTGCTACGCAGCTGCTCCAGTTGCGCACGGTCCTCGTCGTTAAAGCCCAACACCATCGACCCGGTGCGGCAGAACAGAAAGCTCAGTTCCTGTGCCCACGTACCGTACAACTCGCAGCCACGGGCATTGACCAGTGCCTTTACGGTTCCCGGTGCCGGATCGTAGCCGGCGTGCACCAGGCCGCCGTTGGCCTTCGACGCGCCCAGCGCAATATCGTTAGCCGCCTCGACCACGCAAATGGAAAGGTCAAATCGCGCGAGCTGCCGCGCGATGGCGCATCCGGTGATGCCCGCGCCGACAATCGCGATATCAAACGTTTCTGTCACAGTGCCTCCCAGACGAGTTGACAGGCCGTCAATAAGACTATCCTACGGTCCGCACACCCCCAGTGCGGCGGCAATGCGGCGAACAGCCCCGCAACACCCGCCAACGGCAGGCGAGGGGAGACCCGGCAATATCGACAACCTCGTCTGCCGACAACTACGGCAACCGTTCGTCTCGATCTGTAACAGTTAGACGAGGATTTGGGTCCCAGTTGTTACAGATTGAGACATTTGCCATGCGGGTCCTCCGTTTGTCTCGATCTGTAACATCTGGACCCGGATTCCGCTCCCACCTGTTACAGATTGAGATGTTTGTGTCCGCGCCAGCCTCGCCCCTAGCCGTGGTCCCATATAAAGAAACCCCGTGGTAAACTTGACCGGACTGTTAATATTCCGAAAGGTACACCCCAATGTCCAAGTACATCTCCGAGCTCATGTCGCCGCAGCTTATGGGCGTCGTCTATGCCTTCGTCGGCTTTATCATCGCCCTGTATGTGCTGTCGGTCGTCTATGTGTTCATCGACGCTCGCCGCCGCGGCGCCAGCGCCTACGTGGCATGGGGCATCATCGCCCTCATCCCGTTTGTGGGCCTCATTGCCTACCTGGTCCTGCGCCCGCACTCCTACGCGGCCGACCGCGAGGAGCAGGAGCTGGACATGGCCCTGCGCGAGCGCCAGCTTGCCCAGTACGGCACCTGCCCGCAGTGCGGCGCGCCCATCGAGAAGGACTTCGTCGTCTGCCCGGTGTGCGATACCCAGGTTCGCAACGTATGTCCCAGCTGCCATCGCCCTCTCGATGCGCACTGGAAGGTCTGCCCCTACTGCCGAACTCGCATCCAGTAACGCATCCATCGCCGGGCTGGCCGCAAGCCACGGGCGCCGCGCGTCCCGTGCGAGCCACACGCGCAACCCGCCCCACACGATGAAGCATGCGTAGAAAATCGCCCGCCGTGCCATTAAGGTGCGGCGGGCGCTTGTATACCAAGGCAACCTGCCTATAATGATGCAAGTCAAAAACGCCGAGCGCATCGCACGCACTTGCATCAGGCATCCGAGAGGAGAAAACATACCCATGAAGGCACTCTACAATGACGGTTCGGTGGCCGAGCTCCCGCAGGACGAGGTCACGCACGTCATCCGCCACTCCGCCGCGCACATCATGGCGCAGGCCATCAAGCGCCTGTACCCCGAGGCCGACTTTGCCTACGGTCCCGCGACCGACAACGGCTTCTACTACGATGTCGACCTGCCCGAGGGCGTCAAGATCAGCGAGGACGACTTCCCCGCGATCGAGGCCGAGATGAAAAAGATCGTCAAGGAGAACCTCAAGTTTTCCGTGTACGAGAAGCCCCGCGCCGAGGCCATCGCCCTTATGGAGGAGCGCGGCGAGAAGTACAAGGTCGAGCACATCGGCGACTTGGACGACGACGCCCGCATCACCTTCTACCAACAGGGCGACTACATCGATATGTGCGTCGGCCCCCACATCTGCTACACCAAGGCCCTCAAGGCCTTTAAGCTCACCGGCGTCTCGGGCGCCTACTGGAAGGGCGACAAGGACAACAAGATGCTCACCCGCATCAACGGTGTCGCCTTTGCCACCAAGGAAGAGCTCGACGAGCACATGCACATGCTGGAGGAGGCCAAGAAGCGCGACCACCGCAAGATCGGCCGTGAGATGGACCTCTTTATGATGCGCGACGAGGCCCCCGGCTTCCCGTTCTTCCTGCCCAACGGCATGATCCTTAAGAACACGCTGCTGGACTACTGGCGCGAAATTCACCACAAGGCCGGCTACGTGGAGATCTCCACGCCGCTCATCATGAACAAGCAGCTGTGGAAGACCTCGGGCCACTGGGACCACTACAAGGACAACATGTACTCCACTGTCATCGACGACGAAGAGTACTGCATTAAGCCCATGAACTGCCCGGGCGGCGTGCTGGTGTACGCCTCCAAGCCGCACTCTTACCGTGAGCTGCCCATCCGCGCCGGCGAGATTGGCCTGGTGCACCGCCACGAGCTGCGCGGTGCCCTGCACGGCCTGTTCCGTGTGCGCTGCTTTAACCAGGACGACGCCCACCTGTTTGTGCGTCCCGACCAGCTGACCGACGAGATCGTGGGCGTGGTCAACCTCATCGACTCCGTGTACCAAAAGTTTGGCTTTAAGTACCACGTTGAGCTTTCCACCCGCCCCGAGGACTCCATGGGCTCCGACGAGGATTGGGCTCGCGCCGAGGAGGGCCTGCGCACCGCTCTGGAGAAGCTGGGCATGGACTACGAGGTTAACGAGGGCGACGGCGCCTTCTACGGCCCCAAGATCGACTTCCACCTGGAGGACTCGCTCGGCCGCACTTGGCAGTGCGGTACCGTCCAGCTTGACTTCCAGATGCCGCTCAACTTTGACCTGGAGTACGTGGACGCCGACGGCACCAAGAAGCGCCCCATTATGCTGCACCGCGTGTGCTTTGGCTCTATCGAGCGCTTTATCGGTATTCTGATTGAGCACTTTGCGGGCAAGTTCCCCACCTGGCTGGCTCCCGTGCAGGTCAAGGCACTTCCGGTTTCCGAGAAGAGCCGCGACTACGCTCACGAGGTGTGCGCCAAGCTGGAGGAGGCCGGCATCCGCGTTGTCTGCGACGACCGCGACGAGAAGATCGGCTACAAGATCCGCGAGGCCCGCAGCATCGACCGCGTGCCCTACATGCTCATCCTGGGCAAGAAGGAGGTCGAGGCCGGCAACATCTCCGTCCGTGATCGCTCCAACGAGACCGTTCAGATGAGCGTTGACGAGTTTGTTGCGAAGGTGCTCGAGGAGATCAAGACTCGCGCCTAAGGCAAGCTTCACAACAATTAACAAAGGCGACCGTCCACAAAGGGCGGTCGCCTTTTTTCATGCCCAAATAAGAAAAGCCGCTGGTTGAGCGGCTTTTTTTGTTGCACAAAAAGGTACAGGTTTTTGTATCTTTCGACAGATGACATTATACGAGCAATTAATCAGCGTTTTCCCAGATTACGCAAAATGTACTGCCAGTAGGTGCATCTCCATACCCCTCTACAAAAACCTGTACTTTTGCGACTGCGCCTAGCTGCGAGCGAGAAGCCTGTTCTAAACGCTCCTGTATTTGCGTGCATCGCAAAGCCAAAAGAGGGGGCGAGAACATGGAACAGACGGTGCGGCGCCAAGAGCAGCTGCCGGGCGCTTTTAACGGCGCTACCACCAACAGCCAGCACGGCCGCGTCCGCTGGTATCTGGTCCACACCCCCAATGGAAAAGAGCGCGAGACCTGCGAAAAGGTCCGCTGCATTATCCCGCACGAGTTGATGCAGGACGCTTTTGTGATGCAAAAGGAGTTCTGGTTTAAGCGGGACGGCGCCTGGTCGCTCCAAACCAAACCCATGTACAAGGAATATTTCTTCGTCGCTACGCACGATGCCGCCGCGCTCGATAGGGCTTTGGCCCAGTTGAGCTTTGGCTGTCGCATCGCCGGCAGTAGGGAGCGGGCGTACATGCCCATGCCGGACGATGCACAGGACTGGTACCGCAGCGTGTTGGACGACGACGGTGTTGTGAGCAACAGCGTAGCGCGCATAGAAGACGGCGTGTTGCACATAGAGCAGGGTCCCTTGGTGGGGCAAGAGGCCCGCGTTAAAAAGATCGACCGCCATAAACGCTGGTGCCTGGTAGACGTGGGCGAAGGTGACTCCGCATTTAGGGAGCTGCTACCGCTCGACGTTCCTAGCAAAACGTAAGGGAGACGTCGCACCAGCTATTCGTTCGCATTTTTGAATTTACCGATTGGGGGATCCCTGGGGAACGGGGACGTAAGTTTGACTGTGACTGCTAAAGAAGTAACAGAGAGCAATGCGCCCGTGGGGGCGGCGCTGATTGCTCAGGCGATGGACCGGCGTGAGGGCGTCGGCCGCTACAAGGCCATGCAATCTATCATGGACTGGGATCGCTCGCGCCTTGTCTATAGGGCTGTGAAGCGCACGTTCGACATCGTGTTCAGCGGTGCCGTGCTCGTCCTCATCGCGATCCCCGGCCTCGTACTCGCCGCTGCCATCCGCCTGGAGAGCGAGGGGAGCCCCTTCTATAGCCAGATCCGCGTGGGCCGCACCCGTTCCGACGGTAGTTTAACCACTTTTCGCATGTGGAAGTTCCGCAGCATGTACAGAGATGCCGACGAGCGCCTCGCTGAGCTCAAGGAGCAGAACGAGATCGCAGGCGCCATGTTCAAGATGAAGAACGATCCGCGCGTTACCAAGATCGGGAAGTTCATCCGCAAGCACTCTATCGACGAGTTCCCGCAGTTCCTCAACGTGTTCCTGGGCCAGATGTCCGTCGTCGGCCCGCGCCCACCGTTGCCGAATGAGGTGGCGCAGTACACCGAGTACGACCTGCAGCGCCTGGCAGTGAAGCCAGGTATTACCGGCTGGTGGCAGGTGACTGACCGCAACGATACCGACTTCGACGGCATGGTCCGCCGCGACCTGGAGTACATCGCCAAGAGGGGCGTTCTAACCGATATCAAGATTGTGCTGCTCACGGTAGTCGAGGTTATTACCGGCGGCGGCGCTAGCTAATTCCTTACGTTTTTGAAGGTAGGTTCTTGAGACATGATTATCACTCGTACACCCTTCCGTATGTCGTTCTTTGGCGGCGGCACCGACATGCCCGAGTTCTTCAACGAGCACGGCGGCTCGGTCATCTCGACCACGTTCGACAAGTACTGCTACGTCACGGCGCGCCATCTGCCGCGTTTCTTCGACTACTCCACGGAGCTTGTCTACTCCAAGATTGAGAGGGTCTCCGACCCCTCTGAGCTCGAGCACCCCGCGGTGCGCAACGCCATGCAGATGCTCGATATGCGCGAGATGCGTATCACCTACGAGGCGGACCTTCCCGCACGCTCGGGCTTGGGCACCTCATCGTCCTTCGCCGTGGGCATGCTCAACGCGTTCCACTGCATGAAGGGCACCTACGCCTCCAAGGACCGACTCGCCAGGGAGGCCATCAGGCTCGAGCGCGAGCTATGTGCCGAGGCCGGCGGCTGGCAGGACCAGATCGCCGCGGCGTTCGGCGGCCTCAACCGCATCGACTTCGCCGACGGCGACTTCTCGGTGCGCCCCATCGTCATCTCGCCCGAGCGAAAGCGCGAGCTCAACTCCAACCTGATGATGTTCTTCACGGGCTTCACCCGCTTCTCCTCTGACATGCAGAAGGCCAACCGGGTGACCGACAAAACGGCCCAGCTTAAGGAGATGCTGTCGCTGGTCGACGTCGCCGAGGGAGTGCTCACCGACAAGTCGGCGGACCTCTCCGAGTTCGGCCGCCTACTCGACACCACCTGGCGCCTCAAGCGCGGCACCGGCTCGCAGGTCTCCACCGGCTCAATCGACGCCCTCTACGAGCGCGGCGTCAATGCGGGAGCCCTCGGCGGCAAGCTCTTGGGCGCCGGCGGGGGAGGGTTCCTCGTCTTCTACGTCGAGCCCGACGCGCAGGATTCCGTGCGACGCGCCATGTCCGACCTTCTCTACATTCCGTTCGAGTTCGAGGACGGCGGCACCTCCGTCGCCTACTACGGGCCCGAGGACTACGACCTGGAGGGATCGCGCTAATGGATACCAAGTGCCCCCAGACGGGCGACGAGTGCCTGTCCACCTTCTTCCACAACTATCCCGAGATGCTTGCCTGCGAGGCTGAGATCCGAGCCGCGCGCGACCTGATCGCCGGGTCCTTCCGCGCGGGCAGGAAGCTACTCGTCTGCGGCAACGGCGGCTCCGCGGCCGACTCCGAGCACACGGTCGGCGAGCTCATGAAGAGCTTCCGCTTCAAGCGCCCGGTCGACGGGGCCTTCGCCGAGGCGTACCGCGAGGCGAACGGCGCCGACGCCCCCGCATGGCTCGAGGGCTCCCTTCCCGCCATCTCGCTCGTCTCCCAGACGGCGCTCTCCACTGCGTTCGGCAACGACGAGGCGGCCGTCGGCGTCTTCGCCCAGCAGGTCTACGGCTACGGCGAGCCCGGCGACGTCCTGCTCGCCATCTCCACCTCGGGCAACTCCGCCAACGTCGTCGAAGCCGCGAAAGTCGCCCGCGCCAAGGGCGTTCGCGTGGTCTCGCTCACCGGCTCGAAAGAGTCCAAGCTCACCGGCATCTCCGACGTGTGCGTCCGCGTGCCCCGCGACGAGGTCTTCCGCGTCCAGGAGCTGCACCTGCCCGTCTATCACGTGCTGTGCGCCGCCGTTGAGGCCGACATGTTCGGGGGTGCCGAGTAAATGCGTCCCTACCGCGAGGCTATCGTGCTGGCGGGCGGCTTCGGCACCAGGCTCGCCCATGTCGTGCCCGACGTCTGCAAGCCCATGGCGCCCGTCGCCGGCAGGCCGTTCCTGCGCTTCATCATGGACCAGCTGGCGGCAGCGGGATTCGACCGCGCGGTCGTGGCCGACGGCTACCGCCGCGAGCAGATCGAGGGCTTCTTCGGCCCCGCGTACCGCGGCATGGCAATCGAGTACAGCCCCGAGGAGACGCCGTTGTTCACCGGCGGCGCCGTCAAGAGGGCCTTGGGCATGTGCGACTCGGACTGGGTCTTCGTCCTGAACGGCGACACCTGGCTCGATGTCGACTTCGAGGCGATGGAGGCCGCTGCGGTCAATGTGCCGGATTCGGTTGCTGCCGTCATTGCCGTCAAGCGCATGCGCGACTTCGAGCGCTACGGCACGGTCGACGTGGACGCCGACGGCTGCCTGACCGCGTTCCATGAGAAGCGCCCGTGCGAGGAGGGCCTCATCAACGCGGGCGTCTACCTGCTGCGCAGGGACGCCCTGAATAGCATGCCCGAGAAGTTCTCCCTGGAGAGCGACTACTTCGAATACGTCGTCGGCAACGGGGAACTGCGTGCGGTGGAGTGCCCCGGTGGCTTCATCGACATCGGCGTGCTGGAGGACTACGAGCTCGCACAGACGATGCTCGCGCCGCTCGCAAAGTCGTGGAAGCTCGCCATGTTCGACCGCGACGGCACGATCAACGTTGATACCGGGCACCTTCACGAGCCGGAGAAGCTGGAGCTGATCCCCTCCACGGTCGACATCATGCGCGGTTACTCCGACGACCCCGACTTCAAGGTCGTCGTCGTGACCAACCAGGCCGGCATCGCCAAGGGCCTCTACACCGAGTCCGACATGCGTCGTCTCCATCGCTACATGGAAGATGAGCTGGAGAGGCTCGGCGTCCATGTGGACGCTTGGTACTTCTGTCCGCACCACCCCGACTACACGGGGCCGTGCGAATGCCGTAAGCCCGCACCAGGAATGCTGCAGGCTGCTATGCGTGACTTTGACGCAAATTCAGCTGGATGCGTAATGTTCGGAGACAAGACCAGCGACGAAGTGGCCGCCAAGGCCGCGTGTGTTGCGTTTGAGTGGGCGGGGGAGGCGCTTTCGTTTGACAAGCATATTTGATGATAAACGATATGACTTCCTCGGGGTGCCCGTGGATGCTCTCACGAGCGACGAAGCCCTCGAGCTCGTTAGGGAGCTAGCCCGGGACGCTGAGCCTTCGCATGTGCTCTTCCTCAACGTTGACGTGATGGTTAAAGCGGATAAGAACCCCGCCCTGAAGGATGCCATCGCACACTGCGATCTCTCTCTTATGGACGGCAAGCCGCCTCTGAAGGTTGCACAGAAGCGTGGCATCCCGTTGCCCGAGAAGGTTTCGGGCAGCGACTTCGTGCCCGCTGTATGTGCTATGGCCGAGCGTGAGGGGTTTTCGGTGTTTATCTTGGGCGGTAAAGATGGCGTTCCTGAGGTGGCGCGCGATAATCTGGTCGCCGAGCATCCCGGCCTTAAGGTCGTGGGGGCGTATTCGCCAATGTTTGGCTTCGAGAAGGACTCTGCCGAGCTCGAGAAAATCAATAAAATGCTTGTCGAGGCTAAGCCGGATATCCTTCTGGCGTGTCTTTCTTGCCCTAAGCAGGAGATCTTCGTTGAGGGCAACCGCGACATTTACAGGGCTCCTGTTTCCATCTCTTGTGGCGCTACGGTGGACTTTCTTGCCGGTAATGTACAACGTGCGCCCGAATGGGTGAGTCGCGCAGGTATTGAGTGGCTGTATCGCTTCCTTAAGGAGCCGAAACGCCTGTTCAGGCGCTACTTTATTGACAGTTGGCATTTTCTTGCGATGTGCTTTAAGCGCTCGGCGCAGTGATGTACTTCCGGTGAGTAGAAATATATGGGAGAGAGCGGATGGGACTCAAGACATATGCGCTCAAGGCGCTCAATAGCTACTACTGGTGGCTGGACAAGCTTAATAAGCCGGCTTTTATTCGCCAATACCCAAAGTTTCTCCGAAAGCTGGGTGTAAAGATTAATGAAAAGCCTGGTGACTGCTGGATCAGCCCGACTGTTTTTTTGGATTCGTCGGGCTATGACATGATTGAAATCGGTGATGATTGCACCATTTCATTCGATGTAGTCGTGCTCGTTCATGACTACAGCATTAACAATGCATTTAGGGCAGTGGGTATCGATGCCGCGGAGCGCCATAGGGTCATCAGACGCCCTGTCAAAATCGGCAGTAACTGCTTTATCGGTGCGCGGTCAATCATCATGCCTGGGGCCGTTTTAGGCGATAACTGCATTGTGGGCTCAGGGGCCGTGGTGCGGGGGAGTATCCCGGCTGGATCTATCGTTAGCGGCAATCCCGCAACGGTTATATCCGATGTTCACGGCTTTGCAAAGAAGCACTCCGAGCGACAAGATTTCGATTTGGACGAAAGGTAGCCCGTGAAGGTTCTAGAGCTTGTCCTCAAATGGAGCGGCGGCGGTGTCGAGCGGTATGTCGAGGACTTGGTTGCCGTAGCAAGCGCTAATGGAATTGACTGCAGTGTGGTCTCAGTGACTACGGCGGTTGATAGCATTCGCGTCGCCGGCGCTGGCCCATTAGTCTCTGGTGGGGTTAAGGGAGCTCTTATCAGCGGCACTGCTGTCTCAGCGTTTGTTGCTGACGGGGGTTATGACATCGTCCATATTCACGGCAACAATGGGCTAGTATTCCATTTTGCTCATCTAACTGTTAAAGCTGGAGCTAAGGCGATTGTTCATTCGCACAACAGCTCTTTCGGTAATAGGTCGAGAGGCGCAAAGAATCTTTTCACTAACATTGAGCGAAAGCTGTATCTAAAAGATTGTTCGGGGAAGCTAGCGTGTTCACATGCAGCAGGTGATTTTCTATTTGCTGGTGGTGAATATCATGTAGCCTTCAATGGGATTGATGTCAGTCGTTTCGAATTTAATGAAGCCTCTCGCTCTGAGGTACGTCAAGCGTATGGAATCCCTGAAAACGCTCCGGTTCTTGGTTTCGCGGCAAGTTTTGTCGATGCCAAGAATCCTTTATTTGTTCTAAATATATTTGAAGAGTATGCAAAGCGGAATTCTGATGCTTTCCTGCTTGTTTGTGGCGATGGGGAGCTGTTCGATAGCTTTAAGTGCCATGCGGCAGGATTGATTAGCGAGGGTCGCTGCATTTGTGCTGGTCGCGTTGACGATGTTGAGCGTTATTATTGCGCGATGGATGTCCTCTTCGCTCCTTCTAAATATGAAGGACTGCCGATTAACCTTATCGAGGCCCAAGCGACTGGGCTTGCGGTTGTTATGAGCAACGCGATAACCAATGAGGTCGTGATTGCCCCTGAGCTTTGCTCACGTCTTTCCTTAGATGACGGCGAATTTTGTTGGGCAAATGCTGCAGATGGTTTCTTGGTTCGCATGCGATCGCGTTCGATTCGCAATGTAGACGTGGTAGAAAAAGCGGGTTACTCGCAGCCGGCTTGTTTTGATTCTGTTCTCAATATGTACGAGGAGCTTGCTGGCTGATGAATTCTGCATTGAAGATAACTGTCATTATTCCCGTGTATAACGTGGAACATTATCTCGAGCGGTGCGTTCGCTCCATTCTTGAGCAGTCGTACTCGGTGTTCGAGATACTGCTCGTCGACGACGGATCGACCGACGGGTCAGGTGAGCTGTGCGAGCGCCTATCCGCCGAAAACGATTGCGTTCGGACGGTGCACAAGGAGAACGCGGGTTTGGGCTTCGCGCGCAACACGGGGCTCGACAGCCTGCGCTCTGAGACCACGCACGTGATGTTTGTTGACTCTGACGACTGGCTCGAACCTGGCATGGTCGCGACGTTTGTCCGCGTTATAGAGGATACCGGGGCGGACTGCGTGCTGGGCGGGTTCACCAAGCGCGACGGCGAGGGGAACTCCCAGTTCGAATTCAAGCTCGAGGATGCCGTGTGGGAGGGCAATGAGCTGGCGATGAAGTTCATCCCCCGCGTTTGTGGAAGCGCCCCCGAAGCGTCTGACTCGATTCCGATGTCGGCATGGTCGTCCTTGTTCGCAAAGACGAACATAGACGAGTACGACCTCCGCTTCCCCTCGGAGCGCGAGGTGATTAGCGAGGACTTTGTTTTCAAGTTCATGTTTCTGCGAACCTGCAGCAAGGTGGCGACGACGAGCTGCGTGGGCTATTCGTACCGCACTAATCTTTCGTCCCTCACGACCTCGTACAGGCCGGACCGCTTCGAGGCGTGCCTGTACTTCTTTGACTACGCTCTCCGGCTCGTGGCGAACTCGCCCGCTGAGGCGGATTGCGTTTTGAGACTGACGAAGACGCTGTTCATCTATATGAAGATGTGCATCTCGCAGGAAGTATCCCGTGTGAGCGGCAAGAGCCGACACGACGCTTGCAGTGCCATAAGGAAGATGGCAGGCGATCAGCGGCTGCTGAGGGTGATAGACGAATATCCGAGCAAGAGACTTGGTTTTGCGCAGAGGGCCTTTGTGGAGCTGCTGAAGCGGAGAGCCGCGAACGTTCTCTATATGGCTGCGGCGCTCGGTTTTTTCTAGATTGGAGTTGCAAGAATGGCTTTGAAAGATGTTGTGAGGAAGGTTTACAACAAACTTCTTGTGAATAACGAGGGTTACTTGAAATACCTGCGCTCGTGCGGGGTCACTATCGGGGAGGACGTTACGTTTCATTGTCCGGGAGAAACGCATGTCGACGTGACCGATCCACACCTTTTGACCATTGGAGATCACGTTAATCTCACCGGACCGATTACTATCCTGACTCATGACTTCAGTTGGTCTGTTGTAAAGGGCAAGACTGGTGAGGTTCTGGGTAACGAGAAGCCGGTTACCATCGGCAACAATGTTTTCGTCGGATGGGGCGCCACCATTCTGTGCGGTACGACTATTGAGGATAACGTGATCATCGGTGCCCATGCTGTGGTGAACGGCCATGTCGAGGGAGATTCGGTTTGGGGGGGGGGTGCCCGCTCGGCGGATTTGCTCGCTCGAACACTACCGGGAGAAGCGTGCCGCCGCACAGGTCGAGGAGGCCAAGGAGTATGTGCGTTGCTTCCGGGCGAAGCTGGATCGCGATCCCAAGCCAGAGGAGATTCGCGAGTACTTCCCGCTGTTCGCGGATCCCGAGCATCTCTGCGGTGTGCATGAGTCGCAGACGAGGCTAATGGGCACATGGGATAAGAGCTTAAAGTGGATGAAGGATGCGAGGACCTACAGGAACTATGGGGAATTTCTTGATGATTGCTAATGCTAACAAGGCGGATTAGATGACGACCGACATGATTAAAGAGACGACAATTCCAAAGACCATACATTACTGCTGGTTCGGGGGTAATCCTTTGGGCCCTGACGAGATAGCATGTATTGAATCGTGGAAGAAATATCTTCCTGGTTATGAAATAAAACTTTGGAATGAAAGCAATTGGGATGTTGATTGTTGCGATTATGTTCGTGAAGCATATTCTGCTAAGAAATGGGCTTTTGTCTCCGATTACGCAAGGCTGGATATTATTAGCCGCTATGGTGGCATCTACTTCGACACTGATGTCGAAGTCGTTAATGCCATTGATGACATCTTAGAACGCGGGCCCTTTCTTGGCATGGAGACGATGGGATTAGACGGAGGTCTGGGTACAGTAAATCCTGGACTTGGATTTGCCTCGCGTCCAAATGATCCTTTGTTGGATGAGGTGCTTGCCGAGTATGCGGGAGAGCATTTTATTAAGTCTGATGGCTCCTATAATGATAAGACTATCGTCGACCGTACGACCGAGATCGTTAATAGATACGCCCGGATCTTCCCTGATGGATTCTGGCATGCGAATGGTTTTACGGTTTATCCAGTAGAATATTTCAATCCAAAAGATTACCTTACAGGCTCTATTGTTCTAACAGATAACACCCGCTGCATCCATCATTTCTCAATGTCATGGTTTACCCCAAGGCGCAAATATAAACATGCAGTCTATTCAAGGCTTCTTTCTAAGGGAGTCCCTGAGCGAGTCGCAAATTGCGTGGCCGTTTTTTTCGCCACGGTGAAGTTTAAGAGCTTTCATTAACGGACAAACAGGTAGGTTATATGAACTCAGAATCGCAGAAAAGGCTAACGCTCAGGATCATCATCCTCTGCTTTGCCTCTTATTGCTTCTTCCCCCAGTTCATACCGGAGAAGATTCAGCTCGGCTTGCTGCTTCTCGGTACGTTCTTGGCTATGGCTTACAGTTTCAAAAGTGGCTTTCTCACAGAAGTCAAACTTCAGAATATCTCGCTTCTCTTGGTGTGGGTGTTGTTTTCCTTGTTTGCTTTGGTCAGCTGCCTGACGCATCACGGTCTGCGCCCAGAGCTGACACTTGCCCTCGTTTTGTTTGCTATTGTGATGCTGTTTGCTTCCATTGGGACGGGCTGGATTGATGAGACGGCCTGGATTTGCATCCTGCTACTGTCGGTCTATTCCATCTCAACTATAGTGCTATGCGTCTTCCCTGACCTCTATGCGCCCATAAAGGCTTCCTTTTTCCCCATGGAAGTTAATGCAACTGACTACCGCTCGGGTTTGACGACTCACTACAGCAACAACGGTACGTACAATGCCCTGGGTTTTATTATCGCTAGCTGCTCTTTTCTGTTCTTCAAAAATCGCCCCAAGCACAAGATAATCGGTGTATTGGCCATGGTTTTCTTTGTGGCGCTTTTTTTGACCACCAAGAGGGCTCACCTTATGTTCAGCATAGTTGCTGTGCTCTTTGTCTATCTTGCATCGTCCTCGAATAAGGGCAGATTTGGAAAAGCCTTGCTCGTAGCCGTGATTACCCTGGGCGTAATTGAGGTGGCGTCTGCGTATATCCCAGCAATTGCTGACACTATTGCTAGGTTCACCGATACGTTTGCAGCCAACAATCTCGACGACGTCGATTCTGGACGTCACCTGCTCTGGGACTTTGCCCTATCGGGCTGGGAACGCAGCCCGATATTCGGCAATGGCTGGACAACCTATTTTTATGTTTGGGCTGACGGGTTCACGACGACCATTATTGCCCATAACGAGCTATATAACCTCCTATATGAGACGGGAATCGTAGGGGCTGCTTTTGCGATTTTACTTATTTGTGCCAGCCTTATTGTTACCTTCTATCTTTCAATCAAAAGCAAATCGATTGAGTGCTCCGGCCATTTGAAGACTTCGCTTTGTTTACAGATTTTCGCTTTAATTTATGGGTTCAGCTCTGGATCGCTATTCGGCTCGCAGTACTACTTTATGCCTTATTTGCTTGCGGTTGGAATAACCGTTTCGGTCTCCTTGGACCTGCGCGCATCTATGCCATCGGAGCTGTCTGCAAGCAATAAGGAGGTATTCTCTGTTGGATAAGGATATTTCAGTTGTGATTCCTGCCTATAATGCTGAGCGTACTGTGGAGCGAGCCATCAATAGCGTCCTGGATTTCGACACTGCCCTTCAATGGGAGATCATCGTCGTGAACGACGGTTCCACTGATGAGACTCAAGCTGTCGTTGAAAAACTGGAACAATCTCATGCGAATATTCTTCTGATTAATCAGAAGAATAAAGGTAGATCTGAAGCTAGGAATACTGGCGTTTCCTTTGCGACCGCGCGGTGGGTCATGTTTCTAGATTCTGATGATGTGCTGTTAAACTCCGGCGCACCTTCGCTAGTGTCTGCGGCTCGTGATACGTCTGCGCAGCTGCATGTGTTTCCCATGTTGGTCTCGGATAATGGGGTGACTTCGGAAGCTCCACAGGATTCTTGCGCAGCTTTCAGTTTCGAGGTCAGTGCTCGTGAGATAGTTGAAAGTATGGCAACTGCGGCTGGATTTCCACGGACTGTAACTTTACCAGGTACTTTCTTTGAAGTTAATTCCCCATGTGCCAGGCTCTATCAGAGGAGTTTTTTGCAGTCTCTGGTTGATTCCGGGCTCTCTGGATTTGGTCCATTTCCGAGAGGCGTTCGTTTTTCGGAGGACAGGCTTTTCAACATCGCCTACCTCACTTTCCCCGGTGTAAGTAGAGTGCTATTTTGGCCCTCATCGCCCATTTATTGTTGGGATCTTGGTGAGTCTTCGACCGTTGGGAAAGTGAATCCCGAGGATGGTGCTGATATTCCTCTATTTGCCACGAGGTCTTTTGAGCTTGTCGATGATGGAAAAGTGACCGTGAAAACAGCTGATAAGCTGGTTTTGAGGGAGATTCTGACTAAGCTGCTGAGAGCGGGCTCTTTGACTGGCGTTGAGCAAACGAGAGAGGCGATTAGCACTTGGCGCAGCGTTGCACTTGACTCCTGTATTATGCACTGTTTGGAAAGGTGCAGGGGAAACGTCGTCTTGATTGGCTACAAGCGACGTTTCCAGCCCATGATGAACGCTTTGGTGAGAGGCGATGCTGAAACCGCTTTCCTGTGGGCTAGGTTATGGGCCACGTTACATAAATGGGCAGATTTCTTTAAGCGTAATTTGAGAGGTTCAAGTGATGTTAATTAATCGTAAAGATAGTGACCGGGCAATTGGGATAATCACTTTATCGGGTGATTTCAACTACGGGAATAAGCTTCAGTTGTTTGCCACGTCGAATATCTACAGAAGTCTTGGATATCGTCCGATCTACTTATCCTTTAATCATAAAGAGCCTTTGGCAGCGCATCCCAAAAGGTTATTGAAGAGCGTTGTGCGAGGCAAGGAGACCGAGTCGGTTTATCCCTTTCTTGATGCTAGGGGCCAAGCGTTTTCACGATTCGGCGCCGGTATTGAGACACGAAAAATACTTTCCGTTGTAGATGTTTGCGCAGATGAGTTTTCTTATTTTGCCGTAGGCAGCGATCAAGTTTGGAATCCTTGCTACGCATGGCAAAACTCACTCTACAGTGGTATCGATAGGGCATATCATGCATTTGTAGACCCTCATGCAAGAAAAGAGTCGCTCGACTGGTATTTTCTGCGCTTTGCTCGGCGCGAACAACGTCTGACTACAGCTCCCAGCATTGGTCTAGATACCTTGAATTCAAGGCAGTCCAAATGGCTTGCTGAAGGCCTTAGCGGTTTCAATAATCTATCCATCAGGGAAGCGCGTGGAGCGGAGATTATTGAGGAACTTACCGGCAAGAAAGCCCTTGTTGTTTGCGACCCAACCCTTGCTGTTCCTAAGCCGGTTTGGCTTGAGGTATCGAATGATGAAGTCACTCCTAGGGAGCCTTATGTTTTTTCCTATGTGCTTGGTTCCCATTCTGGAGACTATGAAAAGGTCATTCATTCAGCCACAAGAGGGGGAGAGCTACCTGTTGTCTCTTTGAGCGATAGGAATGATGAGGGGGAACCCGGTGCGGGTCCCGCTGAGTTTATCTCGCTAATCTCACACGCGAGTCATGTTGTTACTGACTCTTTTCACGCTAGCGTCTTTTCGGCCATCATGGAAACGCCGCTTACCATTATTCAACGTGCCGACGGTGGCGGCAGCATGTTTTCTCGACTTACTTCTCTTTCTGAGGCGTTGGGGATTCAGGGCAAGATCTACGACGGAAAAGACATTGATTTTTCTGCGGCTTCTGACTATGAAAACGTTGCTGAGGCTATTGAGCGGCAGCGTTCCGCCTTTATGGAGTATCTGAAGGGTTGTTTGAATGATTAGCCAACGCAAGGCCGGCGCGGTCCTCGGCTACGCGAACATTGTCGTCAAGAACCTTGTGAACCTTGTCTACACGCCGATGCTCCTGTCGTTCGTGGGACAGGCTGACTACGGCGTGTTCCAGACGTCGAACTCCTTCGTCTTCTCGCTCACTCTGCTCACCTTCGGATTCTCTGAGGCCTATATTCGCTTTTACACGCAGGAAAAAGCAAAGGGCGACGAGTGCGATATTCGTAGGCTTAACGGTATGTACCTCATGCTCTATATCGTGGTCTGCGCTGTGGCGCTTTCGCTTGGTCTTCTCTTTTCGGCGAACGTGACGACGTTCTTTGCAGGAAGCTTTACGTCCGAACAGGTGGGGCTTGCCGGAGAGCTTATGGCAATCATGTCGTTCAACGTTGCAGCGACGTTGTTCTCGACCGTGTTTGATGCCTATATTCTCGCCCACGAGCAGTTTAAGTTCCAGCAGTCGCGACAAATGTTCACTTCACTTGCCACTCCCGGCGTCGCGTTCGTTCTGCTCAACGTTGGGATGGGTGCGGTGGGCGTCGCGGTGGCTCAGCTCGCGGTGACTTTAACGCTGCTGGTCCTTAATGCCCGGTTCGCAATCGTTAAGCTCGGCATGAAGTTCGACATCTCTCGCTTCGACGGGTCTCTCTTCCGCGCAATTGCCGCATTCAGTGCATGGATCTTTGGTAACCAGGTCTGCGATTTGGTCAACCAGAGCGTGCCGAATATGATCCTCGGTGCGCTCTCAGGCGCGGTGGCGGTCTCTGTTTTCGCGGTTTCGATTAATATCAGGGGCATTTTTGTCTCACTTTCCACCGTTATGTCGAACGTTTTCGTGCCCAAGATTAACCGCATCGTGGCCGAGAGCGACGACAATGCAGAGCTTACCCGTCTCATGACGCGAGTGGGCCGCTACCAGATGTTTCTCTTCTGCTGGATCTACTGCGGGTTTGTTCTTCTCGGCCGTTTTTTCATCGTCAAATGGGCCGGCGAGGGCTTCATGGACGCCTATTGGCTTATCAGTACTATGGCGCTTCCTTTGGTCATTCCGCTCTGCCAGAACACGGGTATTGAGATTCAGCGCGCCAAGAACAAGCACAAGGCCCGCTCCGTTGTCTATCTCTGCATGGCTGGCATTAACGTTGCGTTTACCTGGGTTATGTCGCCTGTTTTGGGCTACTGGGCTCCAGCTACCGCCTACATTCTGAGCATCTTGTTGGGCAACGGTATCTTTATGAACTGGTACTACCAGAAGAAAATCGGGCTCGACATGGGATTCTACTGGCGCCGCAATCTGCCCGTGCTGCTGGCCTCCGCCTGTGTCCTCGTAGTGTGCCTGTCGGGATCTTGCCTTGCGCCCGTCACGGGCTGGGTTATGTTCTTCTGCTGGGGTGTCGTCTACACCGTTCTATTCGCGGCTGCCATGTGGATCTTTGTGCTCGATGCCGGCGAGAAGAAGATGCTCGCCGCGCGGCTACCGTTTCTTCGTTAGGAGTTCGCTGTGCCTCATGATGAGATAAAGATATCCAAGCTCGGTGATGCCTGCTGCGGCTGTGGCGCATGCGCCGCCAAGTGCCCTAAGGCCTGCATTTCCATGCAAGCGGACGACTTCGGCTTCGTGCGCCCTGTCATAAATGCCGATGCGTGCGTCGGGTGTCGTGCTTGCGAGTCGGCGTGTCCCGCGCTTGCCAAGGGCGCAGGTGACGAAGCCCTTGAGGTTCGCTGGGCCAAGGGAAAGTCTGGCGAGCTGCTGGAGGCATCTTCCAGCGGCGGCGTCTTCGGCCTTCTGGCGCGTGACGTGCTCGCGGACGGCGGTGCCGTGTGCGGTGCCGCCTGGGCTGACGGTTGCCGCCGCGTCGAGCATGTCGTAGTCGAGGATGTTGCGTCCCTCGACCATGTCATGCGATCTAAATACGTTCAGAGTTCCGTGGACCGAGAAGTTTACGAGGGAGTCCGCGATGCAATCCGTTCTGGGCGACGGGTGCTGTTCGCTGGCACCGCGTGCCAGGTAGCGGGCATCAAGCGCTATCTGGGAAAGGCGGGGGAGAGCAATCTGCTCTTGACTGTCGACGTCATCTGCCATGGCGTTCCGGCACCGCGCCTCTGGTCTGATTGGATCGACTACAAGAACTCGCTCCGCGGTTCAAGCGTCTGCGACGTTAATATGCGGAGTAAGACAGCCGGATGGCTGTCTTTCTCCGCTATGTATAAGTACATAGCGGAGAAAGACCCATCTTCTTCTTGCGAGTCCACCATTTTCAATCGAGACTGGTATATGAAGGCGTTTTTGGCCAACGCTTCGCTGAGATCCTCGTGTTTCATGTGTCCGGCCAAAAGGGGCTGCGGCTCCGATATCACCCTGGGCGACTTCTGGGGATTCCAAGGTATCCATCCCGAAGTTGACTACTCAAAGGGCGTCTCTGCGGTTATTTGTAATACCGAGAAGGGCTTCACGGCTTTTAAGGGCATTATGGCCTCCGTTGACTGTGACGTTGCGACCATCGAACAGGTTCTCGCTGGCAATCCTAGTCTGGTCAAATCGGTTGCCCCGTATGAGAAGCGCGATGAGTTTATGGCAGATCTTGCTTCAGGGATGGGTATTGAGGGGCTGATGTCTAAGTACGACTTCAAACCGTCTCTCAAGCAGCGCTTCCGTGGCAAGCTCAGAGCGGTCAAGCACAAGGTGTTCAAGGTCGTTCCCAAGGGCGGTTGCTAATGGCACGAGATAGGTATCTGCAGTCGATACGAGGTCTTGCTATTGCGTGTGTGGTTTGTATTCACTGCCTTCCCCAGTGCGCTGCTTCGGTGGTGCTGAGACCGTTTCTTAACTGGGCGGTTGCGGGTTTTCTCTTCCTTTCTGGGTTGCTTACGAGCGAGTCTAAAATTTTGAGGGGGGGGGTCTCGCTAAGCGTCTGCACAAGGTGCTGATACCTTATCTGGTATGGTCCGGCATCTATCTGGTGGTGACGCAGCGGCTGACTGCGGGTGGAATCGTCAAGGGCGTTCTGTTCGGGACGTCATCTGCACAGATGTACTATCTGCTCGTGTATGCGCAGCTTGTGGTGCTCACACCGCTGCTGTACCGGGTTCTTCGTTCGCACCGTCTTTTGGTCTACTGCGTCACGCCGGTTTTTCTACTGGTGCGTGAGGTTGCAGCAATCGTTGGGGTTGCCCTACCGCAGGTCCAGGTGCTCTTTCCGGCTTGGCTTCTGTTCTACGTGCTGGGTCTTGATTGGGGGAAGGTCGGACGCGCTGCGACTCGGAGGTGCTCTCTTTTGCCTGGGTTGCTTGTCGCCTGTTTATTCCTTCAGTTGGTATCGGGCTGTGCGTGGTTGGCGCGGGGTGATTACAACATGGCCACGACGCAGCTTAAGCTGAGCTCGATGGCCACGTCTGCGGTACTTGTGGTGTTGATTGGTTTGACAGGTCACCGTCTGCGGCAGCTGTTTGCACGCAGTCACCTTGTAAAGCTGGGTGACCTCTCCTTTGGAATCTACCTGTGCCATATCTTGGTGCTTAGCGTGGTGACTAAGGTGCTTGGGTTTGTTGCGATTCCGCTACTGATGGCAACTGTCGTTAATCTGGCAGTTACGCTTGTGGTCTCTGCTTGTGTTGTTGCTACGGGAGCTACGCTGCTGCCGCGCAAAGTATGCGAAGTGCTTGGTTTTGTTTAGCTTGGTTATGCTCCGGTTATTCCTCCGCCAACCGGGATTTTCCTTTTGATCGTGGGTTGTCTTTGGGTACAGCATTGCTTGATTTGATACGTTCACTGTAGGATATGAAGCAGCGATTATCACGCACGTTTTATGTTGGAGCGGGGCAGTGGATGGCCTCGCTACTTTCAAAAGTGGCGGAACGAGACGATTTGGGTATTTCGTTGGCGACGCTGCATCACATCTAATTTAGAGAGATACAATTAGCCAGGCGTTTCAGTTCAAATTAAGGTGGGCTAATGCTTAAGAGTGAGCAGGCTGGGTTTAACTTGCTAAAGACCAAGGACGTGTGCGCTATCTTGGATGGAGATAAGTCGTTTCGTTCAGATGCGCTTGATGAAGATATCTCTCTTCCGCATCAATCGGGCCCTATGTTAGTTGAGGTGCTCAATAAGTTTGGAATAGATGCTACGTATGATTCATCTAGCCGCTGGATGTATGTGAATGTCTTGCTTGAGCATTGCATTGAGAATAATCGTGTCTCTGATATGTTGGCCTATTTCTTTAGCCTTGAACGTTTTCAAAATGACTTTTATGGCTTGACGCCGGAGGAAATAAAACGGAGACATGGCGCGGTTGTTGAGGGTGCTATCGCTGCCATTAACAGCGTACTATTCTTTGGCGGACATGAACTGAGATGTTTCGGTAATAACTACGTTATTGTGTCAGTCGATGACGTGCCCGAGATGTCTATTCCTTCAATTAACACGATTGACCGTTCTTATATCAAAGATATGGCCGATAGGGCCCAGGAAGATATTGAACTAGGGAATTTTGATAGCGCTCTCACTAAAGCGAGAACACTACTAGAAGAGGTCTTCTGTTGGGCTATCGAACGCAAGGGGGTGCAGCCTTCGAGCAGTGGCGATGCTGGAAAACTGTTCTCTCAAGTCAAATGTCTCTATAACATTCATGCTGATAGGACAATGGATAGGAGAATTTGCGACCTGGTAAATGGACTCAATAAAATTGTCGACTCTATTGGCCAGATGAGAAATAAACAGGGCGATGCTCACGGAGTGGGGGCATCAAGGGTGAACATCGAGGACTATCATGCAAGGCTTGCTGTGAACGCTGCTGCCAACGTTGCGGATTTTGTTCTGTCGGTTGTTCATCGAGCGGAGAGAAATAGACACTAAGGTGTTTGCGATGGCATGTCGAGTTGGCTAGTGGTCATCAGTTTGTTCGGCCGTCTTTGGTATTACAGCTCATCGTGGTTATGGCTGTTGAGGTGGCTAATTAACTGGTATCGATTGTGCCTAATGACGAATGTTATATAGAAGGCATTGTTTTTTAAAAAGATCTTGCTTGCAGAACTCATCAACTGCGCATTTGAGGCCATTTGCTGAAATGGCTTTAGTCCAATAAGAGAGTCGATATTCGGTTGGGTTGGTGATTTCTGCCAATATGATGTATAGAATTCTTGCCTGCTCGCGTGCGTCTATAACTTTTATGGCGTCTTTGGAGAAGAACTCGAAGGCGGCTTTTCTGGCTCCTTCGTTGCGAGCGAGCTCATTGGCCCAATACTCAATCCGGTATTGTTCGGGCTTTAAAAGGTCCATACATTTGTTGTAAAGGAGCCATGCGTAAGTGGATGGAGCTTGCGAGCCCTCATCTGTTTTGAAGTTCAATTCGTATTACATGCATTGATTAATGAACGACCGTGTGGTCGGAGTGGGCGATTGCCATGAGCTCGTCGGTCAGGCCAAAGTATAGAT